>Ga0079306_1000928_pt1 | contig 22434 bp, 21 predicted proteins | sample Methanotroph_Enr_FD_79181 | JGI IMG/M metagenome (GOLD analysis project Ga0079306, IMG submission 79181) | Enriched soil microbial communities from Old Woman Creek wetland in Ohio, USA - Methanotroph_Enrichment_5 | ecosystem: Environmental > Terrestrial > Soil > Wetlands | place: USA: Ohio...
TTGGTTTTAGGCGTAATAGCCGCCTCAAGTTTGTTGGGGTCGAGCAGGAAATCCGGGTAGGTATCAATAAAGACGCACTTGCCGCCAAGCATGTTTATAAGGTGCTTATACATGACGAAATAAGGATCGGGGATTATAACTTCATCGCCCGGATCAATCAGGCTCATGAATGCAAGCAAAAGCGAACCGCTCACGCCTGACGTAACAATTGAAGCCGGATTCGCCCAGCCGTACTCAGATTTCACTTGCCCATTGATCTTTGCAAGCAAATCATCAACGCCGGCAGTTTGTGAATAGCCGTTAAAACCCTTCTCGATAGCCTGTATCGCGACCTGTTTGATCTCTTCGGGAACGTCAAAATCGGGCTGGCCGATAGAGAAATTCACCGGGTCTTTCATAGTGGCCGCCAGCGCAAAGACCTTCCTTATGCCGCTTGCGTCAATGCATGTGGTCCTCTGGGCAAGATACGGGGCTTTAAGTGCCATAAATCACCTGCGTAAAAATATGTAAAAGATATGCCGCGCCAGATACGCGCGTACCGGGCACGGCATTTAAGATCAAAACCGACTAAAGACTTACTTTTTGGCTTTTGCGGCCGGTGCTGCTTTTGCAGCGGGTGCGGCCTTAGCGCCAGCGGCAGCTTTAGCTGCGGGAGCTTTTGCTCCAGCTGCGCCCTTTGCGCCTGGTGCTGCTGCTGCAGCGGCCTCTGCGCCTTCAGGAGCCTTTTCAGCCTTTTCCTTCTTGCCTGCGGCGGCCTTGCGATGGGCTACCTTGGGCATACCAAGAACCGACATTTCATCGCTCCAGCGATCCTGATCCTGCAATGCAGAAAGACGTTCTGCCCTGCTGAGAACGTTACGGTGTCTGCTAAGAGCGCTTTTCAACTTAAGTGACCTGTCTACGGACATCTGGACCTCTCCTAATTCAATTTTCTGCCATAGGCATCGTTAAACATCTTCGGACCAAAACTACCATAACCAGGCGGGGCTTTATAATTTTTCCCAACCTGGGCTATTTTCTGCTTCAAATCATCAAGCGGCGTCCCTTTGCCTGTGGATTCAAATCTTTCCTTTGTAACAAGGAAAAATGATGAACCACCACGGCGTATTTCTGTCGGGATGCCGTTTTTATCAAAATACTCCTTTACAGGAGCTAAATTCTTCGAATCCGCCATTTCCTTGAGCACTATCAGATACGCGCCGCTCGATGCTGCCGGATTAGCCGAAGCCGAATTATCCGCCGGCGGAACCTGAACAACCTGGATAGCCGGTGTTTCAACCGGGGTAGTCGATATCCGGGCCATTTTTCTGGCAATTTCTTTTGTCTTGGCTACCTCGTTCTCACCGCTATTACTAGTCACCTGTGCCGCTTTTAAGGCGCGATTTCGCCCTACCGTGGTGCCGACATGATAGAAGCCCAAAAGCAACACCAATAAGACCAGCACCACAATACCCGCTACCGGGTACGGCAAAAAAGCTTCTATACGGCCGTTATGAACCTGCAGCATAGCTGGCTTTTTGACCCAAATATTCGTCTTGGGCGATGCCACACTGCTCGGCGCCGTTGCCTGTACAGTTCGCGGCGGTACTGGAACTGCCGACTGCGTCTTTACGACCGCTGGAGCCGGTTTTGGCTCAATTTTAAGCTTTTCGCCAAAAACCTGGCCAGGCTGATGGGGCACCTCGCCGTTAACAGCCCGATCAAGCTCGCGGCCTTGCGCGGCCTTGAATCTAGCTTGGTCGACAGCCTCATATAATGACATCTGTCCCGTCTTAATTCGCGCCATCACTTTCTTACGAACCAGCACGTATAGCAAATATGAAATTCGCAATTATATACTGTCAAGTAACGAAATCAAGCATTATATACATCGGCAAAACGACCGTGTTTTGTTCAAGCAGGATTTTGGGCAGCATATTAGCCGCGAAATATCATATACGATTACTTGTATTCAGAATTGCTTTGATACCGTTTGGACGATATTAGATGCACAGCCGGTTCGATTGAGTATTATTTCATAACCTACCACCAAAATCCGTCGATATCGCACAAGTAATCTCTTGACGACGTAAAAAGGTGTAAGCATAATATGTGTGAATCTTATCACACTGTTATATTGTTCACAGATAATAGGAAGATGGATGCCCAATACCGTATCGCAAAAGACTATTGGAAGATTAAGTCTGTACAGGCGATTGCTCCAAGCACTTGCAAATAAAGGAGTTAGGTATATCTACTCTCACCAGATCGCTGTCATTGCCTCGGCAACAGCTGCCCAGGTACGACGCGACTGGATGGCCATTGGGTATAGCGGAAGCCCGACAAAGGGCTATGAAGTTACAGAATTAATCGATGCCATCGGGAAATTTCTCGATTCGCCAAAGGAGCAAAAGGTTGCATTGGTCGGAATAGGCAATCTGGGCAGGGCCATACTGATCTTCTTTGCCGGCCGTCGCCCGAAGCTGAACATTGTGGCGGCTTTCGATAACGACCCTTATAAAATTAACCGTGTCATACATGGATGCAAGTGCTATCACATTGATCAGTTAAAAACGGTAAGCGATGAAACTGGTATCGATGTGGGCATTATTGCCGTTCCAGCTTCGGAGGCGCAGAAAGCGGCCGAAAACATGGTAGCTGCAGGCATTAAAGGCATTCTCAATTTCGCTCCTACGCCGCTGCGGGTAGGAAATAATGTTTACGTCGAAGATATTGATATGACTATGTCGCTGGAAAAAGTAGCGTTTTTCGCCCGACAGGGCAATTTTGAAAGGAATTTCACAAGTGGTGAGTATGAATGACAATATCGATGCGATCCTTTCACAGCATCGCGATGCAAAGCGGGATTCGCTGATACCGATACTGCAGGAAGTGCAGGAAAGCTGCGGGTTCTTGAGCAGAGAGGCCGTGTTAAGAGTCGCCAAGCATCTTGGGCTCCCCGCGGGCAAGGTTTACGGAGTAGCAACCTTCTATAACCAATTCCGGTTTCAGCCTCAGGGCAAATTTCACATACAGGTTTGCCGGGGCACAGCATGCCACGTTAAAGGCTCGGCAGCTGTTCTTGAATCGATCAAGCGCACCCTTAATGTCGAGGCCGGCCAGACCACTCGAGACGGTCTTTTCAGCCTTGAAGTAGTGGCTTGTATCGGCGCATGCGGACTTGCACCGGTGATGTGCGTAAACGGAGAATTTCACGCACAACTCAGCTCAGATTCGGCCAAAGACATAATCAATAACTATAAAAAGCAGGAAGTGAAGAGTTAATCCAGATGACTGCCAAACTACTTGAACACAAATGTTGCGACAAATGCTGGCACGAATGGTCCAAGCCGTGCCCTGAATTAGTAGAATGTATCGTTTCAGGGCCTAACTGCCATAAAAACGACCCATGCTCGGCATCACGCGCATCGCAGATTTCGATACTCAAACGAGAGGTTGTGGCCAAGCCGGTCTTTTTCGTCGGCATGGGAACGTGCGGCCTCGGCGCGGGAGCGGCTAAAACGCTTGATGCCTTAAAACGGTGCCTTACAGACCGCGGCATTGATGTGGATATTGTCGAAGTCGGCTGCGTAGGTCTTTGTTCGGCAGAGCCTATCATGGATATTCAGCTGCCCGGCAAAAACCGCCTTTCATTCCAGTCGGTAACGGAAGAGCAGGTTCCGATGCTCCTTGACAGTGTCCTTGGCGGAACGGTTCCGGCGGAACTTCTGCTGGGTCAATACAGAAGCAAATTGGCAAGTGCATGGCCGGACGTTGCGTATATTGACGAGCATCCGTTCTTTGCTCCACAAACCCGCTGGGTGTTAGCAAATTGTGGGATAATAGATCCTAACAGTATCGAAGAGTATATCGCCGGCGGCGGCTATAGTGCGCTATCAAAAACAATACGTGCAAAGACTCCTGCCCAGGTTTGCGACGAAGTCGAGCTAAGCGGCCTTCGCGGTCGCGGCGGCGGCGGTTTCACAACGGGTACAAAGTGGAAGTTCGCCCTCAAGACTGCGGCAGAGCAGAAATATCTCATCTGCAACGCCGATGAAGGTGATCCCGGAGCTTTCATGGACCGTGCTGTAATCGAAGGCGACCCGCACAGACTTCTCGAAGGCATGGGCATCGCCGCATACGGAATCGGGGCGACAAAAGCTTACGTTTATATCAGGGCCGAATACCCGCTGGCGATCAGAAGGCTTAAAGAAGCCATCGCGCAGGCAAAGGCTTACGGGCTTTTAGGCCATAACATATTAGACAGCGGCTTCAACCTCGACATCATAATTAAACAGGGCGCTGGTGCATTCGTTTGCGGTGAGGAAACTGCACTGATCGCCTCCATCGAAGGCCGTCGTGGTATGCCAAGACCTCGCCCACCATTCCCGGCAATAAGCGGCTTATTCGGAAAACCGACTGTTATCAACAACGTGGAAACACTCGCTAACCTGCCCATTCTCATAGGTAACGGGGCCAAGTGGTTCAGTGCAGTAGGTACGGCTTCAAGCAAGGGAACAAAGGTATTTGCCCTTTCAGGCAAAGTGTCTCGAACCGGCCTTGTGGAAGTGGCAATGGGCACACGCATGCGGCAAATCATATTCGATATTGGCGGTGGCATACCAAATTCCAAGGAGTTCAAAGCCGTGCAGATCGGCGGTCCATCGGGCGGCTGCATACCCACACCGCACCTGGACATCGAGATCGATTACGAGTCGCTCAAGAATGTCGGCGCGATGATGGGCTCGGGCGGACTGGTGGTAATGGATGAAGGCACTTGCATGGTCGACCTTGCGAAATTCTTCATGGATTTCATCCAGCGCGAAAGTTGCGGCAAATGCATCCCCTGCCGAGAAGGCACACGCAGACTGCTGGAAATTTTAAAACGCATCACCAGCGGCCGAAAGACCGAAACAGGCGTAGATGCCCTCGAACGCTTCAAGGGCGTGATGTATCTTACAAGATTAGCGGAAGTGATACGCGATACCAGCTTGTGCGGACTGGGCCAGACGGCTCCAAATCCGGTACTGAGCACTCTGCGGTGGTTCCGTGATGAATACGAGGCGCATGTCTACGAACGTCAGTGCCCTGCCGGTGTGTGTACCGAATTGTTGCACTACCATATTGACGCAGAGAAGTGCAAAGGCTGTACGCTTTGTTCAAAGAAGTGCCCCGTTTCGGCGATCATGGGTAAACCAAAAAGCCCGCACTATATCATTCCGGATAAGTGCGTAAGCTGCGGAGCGTGCTTTGATGTTTGCCCCTTCAAGGCGGTTGAAAGAGATTAATAAAGGTTAATATGACTATGAATGTTAATATTGAAGTAAACGGTAAAATGATCCAGGCCAAGTCAGGCGAGACTGTTCTTACAGCTCTTCGACGTGCGGCCATACAGGTACCCACGCTGTGCTACATGGAAGATCTTCTGCCAACAGGTGCCTGCCGTATGTGCGTTGTGGAAGTTGAGGGCCAGCGGAACCTGGTACCCTCGTGCGCCTACCCGGTGGCCGACGGCATGAAAATACAAACTCATTCGCCGCGAGTAATTCGCGCTCGCAAGACGGTCGTAGAATTGCTTCTTGCCAATCACCCGGACGACTGCCTGTACTGTGTCCGTAACCGCAACTGCGAATTGCAGAAACTTGCCGAATCTTTAGGCGTTCGCGAGCGCAGGTACACCGGCGAAAAATCAGAGCATAAGATAGACAGCTCAAGCCCTTCCATCGTGCGCGACCCGGCTAAGTGCATTCTGTGCGGCCGATGCGTTCGCGTTTGTGAAGAGGTACAGGGTGTCTCCGCTATCGATTTCACAAAACGCGGATCAAAGACAATCGTAGGGCCGGCTTTCAACGAAGGCCTTAACGTATCAAGCTGTATCAACTGCGGCCAGTGCGTAATGGTTTGCCCCACCGGCGCATTAAGAGAGCAGAGCTACCTTAAGGAAGTTATCAACGCACTTAAAGATCCAAATAAATATGTCGTCGTGCAGCACGCACCGGCGGTTTCGGTAACGCTGGCCGAGGAATTCGGTCTAAAACCCGGAACAGACGTTTGCGGCACAATGACCGCCGCCCTGCGTTCACTGGGCTTTAAACGGGTGTTTGACACATCCTTTACAGCCGACCTTACGATCATGGAAGAGGCATCCGAACTTGTCCACCGCATAAAGAACGGCGGCAAACTGCCCATGTTTACAAGCTGCTCGCCGGGCTGGGTCAAGTTCGTCGAGGAATTTTATCCCGACATGCTCGAACACGTTTCATCATGCAAGAGTCCTCAGCAGATGATGGGCGCTATTATAAAATCGTATTTCGCACAGAAAGAAGGCATTGAGCCAGGTAAAATATTCTCCGTATCTATCATGCCCTGCACTGCGAAAAAATTTGAGTGCCAGCGGCCCGAAATGCTCGACAACGGAATACCCGATGTCGACGCTGTGCTTACCACGCGTGAACTGGCCCGTATCCTGCGAATGCGAGGTATCGAGCTTGGGGCACTAACCCCTGAAGGTGCGGATACGCCCTTCGGTGAGCGTTCCACCGCGGGCAAGCTTTTCGGTGCAACCGGCGGCGTCATGGAAGCAGCCCTTCGCACGGCACACTTCATGATCACAGGGCAGGAAATGGACTCGATGAAAATTCAGGCGCTGCGAGGCCTGGGCGGCACGAAGATCAGCCATGTCAAAGTGGGACCGCTCGAGCTGGGAGTCGCAGTGGTAAGCGGATTGTTAAACGCGCGCAAGCTTCTTGACGATATCCGCGCGGGCAGAAAAGATATCCACTTTATCGAAGTGATGACCTGTCCCGGCGGGTGCATCGCCGGCGGCGGCCAGCCCCTTGGCACAAATCTCGACGCTGTTCGCTCTCGCATGCAGGCATTGTATAAGATCGACCGCGAAGAGCCGCTCCGCACTTCGCACACGAATAAATGGATCGAAAGACTGTATAAGGAATTCCTCGGCGAGCCGCTGGGGCACAAGAGCCACGAACTGCTCCATACGCATTATGTCAAACGTGAAGCCGTGATTTAGTTTGTTTACCAAATATAAAGAAATGGATTGATATGACCAACGACAACAAAACGATTCTCCTTGTCGACGATGATATAGATTTTATTACCGCCCAGAAACTTCAGCTTGAAAGGGCCGGTTTCAAAGTCGTAATGGCTGAAAGCCAGAAGAAAGCCGAAGAAACCCTCATGACCTTGCGTCCTGATCTGGCGATAGTGGACTTGATGCTTGAGTACAAAGATTCCGGCTTCGCGCTATGCCATCACATAAAGAAAAAAGACCCCACAATCCCGGTCATACTTGTAACCGGTGTTACTTCGGATACAGGCCTGGAATTCGACGCCGCTACTCAGGAAGAGCGTTCATGGGTGAAAGCCAACGCCATGCTTATTAAGCCCGTCCGCTTTGAGCAGCTTCTGTGGGAAATCGAGCAGCTGCTCCAATAGCTTAATCGGGATCGCGTAAATGACTACCGGCTTGACAACACAGCAGGATCGCACCAGGCCAAACGGCCAAACGCCCTTTGGCATACTCGCTGTTGCTGCGCATGAACTCAAAGCCCCGCTTTCTGCCGTCCAGGTATACCTGGAATTAATGAAAACCCGCGCCGCCGGTGACGATATTACCGCTTATGACCATATACTGGGCAGAAGCCTCATACGCCTTGAAACTATGAGGCAGCTCATTCTTGATATAATCGAACTGGCGAGGATCGAAGCAGGCCGTCGGCCCGATTTCAAACGCGTCGATGTCGCCATGCTCGCGGCAAAGGTTATTTCCGATTTCAGCGATCTCGCCCGTGCTGATGATATTCATATTGAGCTTAAGACCTCCGGGCATGCTTATATCAATGCCTCAGTGCCTGAGATCGAGATTATCCTCAACAATCTCGTTTCTAACGCTATCAAATATAACAAACCTTCGGGCAAAGTAATCGTTTCGGTTCGCACTATGAATGGTTCGGTCATTATCGAGGCAACTGATACCGGTATCGGGATCGCCGCCGAAGACATGGACCAGATTTTCACGGAGTTTTCGCGCATCAAGAACGATCAGACAGTCGCAATCGAAGGCACCGGCCTGGGCCTGGCTATAGTTCGAAAGATCACTCAGGTCTATAACGGCTCCATAACCGTTCGTTCCGAGCCAGGTAGTGGCTCGACCTTTACCGTGGTTCTGTGCTGCTGAAAAATCCCATATCGATCACTCTTGCATCAGGAATATGTGCTTTAATTATAAGCCTTGCAAGATTTATCCAACTTCCACGGGCATCTAAAATGACGCTATCACTTGTAGCAACAATTTCATCTGTGACGACAAGTGTCTTGTCAGGATTATTTGCGACCACAAAATTCCACCCCCAGCCGTTTTCATCGGAAATGTGCGTCAGCAGCACTTTAAGCCTGCCGCTGTTTGAGATAGGCCTGTCTATATACCATGTCACAGGCCCCGCCCCGTATTCACGAAGATAATTTCCAATAAGCTTCGCTGCCGGCTCGGTCTGCGCAACTATTCTATAACTGCCATGAAGACCGGCAAGATCACGATAGCATCCATCCCTGCCGGAGAATATGAAAGCACCCGCCAGAGCCGCTTCGATCGTTATAATTGTGTTATACCCATCGATCGCTACCGCCCTGTCGCGGCACTGATCAAGCGTGAACTGCTTTTTCTTTCGCGCTAATGCCTGTTGGATCGAACAGCCGCCCCGCATGATCGCAAGCCTCTGTCTGCCATGAAGTGAAAAATGATCGCCGACAATCTTAAGTGAACTGCTCTGTGCGTAGCCTCTGCTCAATAGCCAGCAGTAATCATCCATAGCGGCCCGCAGAACATCTTCGTTGCCTGGGCCGAAGAAATCCTCATCCCTGGGGTCTGCACCCCTGTTCTGGCGTTTGTCCGCCATAAGCTTACTTTCGCAGATAGTTGATTAGCCAAAGCACCAGCGTCAAAATGATCGAAATTATTATTGAGCTTGCCAGCGGAAAATAGACCCGCCAGTTCCCCGATCCCCAAACGAAATCGCCGGGCAGCTTAAAAAAACCGAGCCGCCCAAGCGCCATGACCAGCACCCCAATGATGATCACAGCAAAACCGATTATGATCAGAAGCCTTCCAAGTTCACCCATGGCTTTTACCAGTTTGGGCCAAACAACAACGAGCTATTTAATAAAAGCTATTATCGTCACCAGTGAGACTATCGCAAGGACGCACACGCCAATAGAGATAAAAAACACCAGCATGAAACGCTTGTTCTGCTTGGCGACCATGTACTTAAGGTAACGATCGGATGCGGCAAAAGTCTTGCTCATCTGCACAATGCTGTCCGTCTGGCTCAGCGTGGATTGATTGAGCTTATCTAAAGTACTGTTGAATTTAACGAAATTCTCGCTCATTACCATATCAGCATCAGCTGCCGCCGAAAGCTGACGATTCATACTTATGAGTGTATCCGTCTGCCTTACCGCTTCATCAGGAAGCCTTTTTATATTCTCCACGAATAGATGCATTTTGTCCGTAGAGGACCTGAACTGTTCATTGAGCAGTTCCATCATTTGCTGCTGGTTTTGGATAGCATTTGGAAAATTTTCCACAAGCCTTGGCAGATGTTCCATTCTCTCCATTATCTGCCGCTGCTGGATAACATGCTCGTTAAGCGTGGAATTTATTATCGCAAGCTCATCAACAAGCCTGTTTAGACCTTCCTGCATACGCTCGACCGAACCGGCCCGGTCGCCCTTGCGAACTACAACATCCACCGAATCAGCAGGCGCATCTTCGTCCGAATACTCCTTAATAAGTCCGCCGCCGTCGAGTTCACTCTTGATATCGACCCCGCGGTATTTCTGGAGCCGCAAAAATTCCTTCAGCGACTCGAAATTACCTCTGACGTTATCTGGAACCTGGCGCACCGCCCTGAATATCTTCTGAAAAAATGTCATATTCTACCGTAAATAAATTTCACAAAACGAATACACAATTAGACTTGCTTGACAGCCGAAATTCAAGGCTTTTTTCTTGCCTCTGTTGACAGCCGACAGGATTAGGTATAGATATGCCGCTGGGGCAACATTAAAAGAGAAAATCCTATGAAATTAATCTCATACACTCGCAACGGCTGCACTTCTTTCGGCGTACTGATATCCGACCAGATAATCGATATTCCCATGCTGTGGCCTGGCCCAAACAACCCCAGGAACCTTCTCGAACTTCTCTGGGTCGATGAGGACCTGCAAAAAACCCGCGATCTCGCCGAGAAAGCCGATACGTTTATACCACTTGATCAGATCAAACTCCTTGCCCCGATCGCCAGGCCCGGTAAAATAATAGCCCTGGCCGGCAACTACGCCGATCACATAAAGGAATCCGGCCGGGCACTTGGCCTTTCGGATGCCCCCCGCCAGACTACCACTCCCCGCCCATTCATTATGCCGTCAACCTGCATCATCGGCCCAGAAGACATGATCCCCTGGCCCGTTTACAGTGAGCAGATAGATTACGAACTCGAACTAGCGATTGTGATCGGCAAAACAGCCAAATGCGTCACCCCCGCCCAGGCACTTGATTACATCTTGGGCTACACCATTGCAAATGACGTTTCGGCCCGCTCGGTAACCTATAAAGCCGGCCGAGCCGTCAGGCCCTGGGATGAATTTTACGACTGGCTAAACGGCAAGTGGGCCGATGGATTTTGCCCAATTGGCCCGGCGATAGCTACAAAAGACGAAATTCCGAACACAGCAGCTTTAAATATGCATCTTTCCGTAAACGGCAAAATTCGCCAACAGGCTTCCGCAGGCCAGATGATATACTCTCCTGCCGACACCGTCTCCTTTATATCACAAATCATGACACTCGAACCCGGCGACATTATCGCCACTGGTACCCCAAAAGGCGTAGCCATGGCTACCGGCCAGTGGCTCCAGCCCGGCGACATCATCGAATGCACAATTGATGCTATTGGCACTCTCCGCAACACGCTTGGCCCCTGCCCCGCCCACTTCTATAAACCCCTGGAAACATAAATTCGTGCGATTTCGGTTGTGTTTTTACGCGTTTGCTCTTAAAGTTAACGGTCTTTAAGAACAGTATTTACGGCTGGAGTTTATGCCCAGAAACATAGCGATACTTGGATCGACCGGCTCAATCGGCAAAAACGCCCTGCGCGTTATAGAAAGCCTTGGGCGCGAAAATTATCGCGTCTTTGCCCTAACTGCCCATAACAGCGTCGATTTACTAATTGAACAGTGCCGCATTTTTACGCCCGCCTATGTGGCCATTACCAATCCCGCCTCGGCGGCTGAGTTTACCCGAAAAAATCAACAATCCGGTATTAAACTACTTACCGGCCCCGGCGGTCTTGTTGAAATCGCCTCCATGCCCGAAGTAGACATCGTCCTAACCGCCATCGTCGGCGCAGCCGGCCTCCCAGCCGTACTTGCTGCCGCAAACGCCGGAAAAACCCTCGCGATCGCAAATAAGGAACCGCTCGTCATCGCCGGAGAGCTCCTCACAACCGCTGCCGCAAACAGCGGTGCAAAGATCCTGCCCGTAGATAGTGAACACAGTGCGATTTTCCAGTCCCTCCAGGCAGGCTCTGCTGCTGAGGTCCAAAAGATCATCCTGACAGCTTCGGGCGGCCCATTTAGGACCGCCAGCCGAGAGGTAATATACAATGCCACAGTCTCCGATGCCCTCGCCCACCCAACCTGGAACATGGGTCCAAAAATATCCATCGACTCGGCGACAATGATGAACAAGGCCCTTGAAGTGATTGAAGCCAAATGGCTCTTCAATGTGCCTGTAGAAAAAATTGACGTACTCATTCACCCCGAATCCATCGTGCACTCCATGGTGGAATTCATCGACGGCTCCGTAATCGCCCAATTAGGTACCCCAGATATGTGCCTGCCAATCCAATACGCCCTTACATATCCGGCCAGGCAAAAAGGCATATCGCCCCACCTCAACCTCGCCCAGCTTGGCAGCCTCACCTTCGCCAGCCCCGACATGCAAACGTTCCGGGCACTTGCACTTGGCTATCAGGCCGCCAAAGCCGGCCTGTCCGCTCCCGTCGTCTTCAATGCCGCTAATGAAGTCGCCGTAGAAGCTTTTCTGGCGGGAAAAATAAAATTTGGTAATATAGTAGAAATAATTGAATACTGTCTCGATAAACACAATGCATCGTCCAGCATCTCGCTTGAGCAGCTACTCGAAGCCGACAGCTGGGCACGAAATGAGGTAACCAGATGGCTCAAACAAAAAAGCCTGTAAGCTTTTACACACGCGGCATCATCCTGCTTTTAGTCACGATTGTCGCATTGGTTCTTATATTCACAAATCTTGATATCTTCGGCAACATCATCGTCGTCGGCCTTGGCTTCGGTGCGGTTATCATGATTCACGAATTCGGCCATTTCATTGTAGCCCGCACCTCCGGCATAAAGATCGAACAGTTTGCGATTGGCTTCCCTCCCGTACTCCTTGGTCTCCGCAAAACCGCCGACGGCTGGAAGATACGCGTGCTCCCGAAGTTCTTTCCCAAAGATAACGACCCAACCGGCGAAGGCGCCATAAGCTACACTATCGGCTCAGGAAAAGACCCCTCCGAAACCGAGTACCGCATCGGCCTTATCCCATTTGGCGGTTATGTCAAAATGCTCGGCCAGGAAGACGTGGGCACCGCCGAAGCAACCGTCGACCCACGCTCATTTATTAATAAGCCCATCCTCACACGATGTGCCGTTGTCGCCGCGGGTGTCGTATTCAACGCCATCTCAGCAATATTATTTTTCATGATCGCCTTCATGATCGGCGTAAAGCTCCCTGCACCTATAGTCGGCGATGTGTTCCCCGATTCCCCCGCCGCAAAAGCCGGTATCAAGCCTGGAGATCGAATCCTCGCTGCCGGCCGTGATACCGATATTGATTTCAGCAACATCGCCCTGGCCGCTGCATTATCAGATGTAAATGAAAAAGTCCCGCTCAAGGTACGCCACCTCGACGGCACAGAGGAAACCATCGGCGTATCAGCAGCCAAACTGCCCAATTCCCCCCCGCAGATACCCCGCAGCTTCGGCATCATGCAGGGACAATCGCTTACGCTTGGCAAAGTCAAGGATTCTGACAGCAACGAAGTAAAGGAATTTAAAAAATACGGTCTCGAATCGGGCGATACTATCGTTGGCGTCAACGGCAAACCTATCCAGACTTCATATCAACTCACACATGCAATTGCAGACGATCTTTCCGACTCGGTCGTCCTCACAGTCGAACGCGGCGATAAACGCGTCGATGCCAAAGTGCCCCTCGAAATGCATTTTGCACTCACGATGGATGAATCACAGAAGAATCTCGCCAATATCGCCTCAATGGTTCCCCTGATGAAGGTAGCCTCATTGCCAAAACAGGGCAAGATTGAAAAACTCATGGGAACATTCCTGAGTTCCCCCGATAAAGGCCCCTTTCTTGCGATCGACGACATTATTATCGGCGTGGCCGACGTCAACTATCCCACGTTCATAGAATTGCGTCAGCAGGTCAAAAACTATAACGGAAAGGAACTCGCCGTTCGCGTACTTCGAAAATCCTCTGGCGCCGATAAAATACTCACGGTCAAGACTCATCCCAAGGCAGCCGACCCGCGCGATCCCAACACAACCATCATCGGCATTGAACTCATGCCCGTTATAGATTACCCGTACGTCGCCACGACAGTAGACACTCCCGCCGCTAAGGCGATCGATCTCCCAAGAGGCGCGGCTATAACAACGCTGGGCCAAACTCAAGTCCAAAACTGGCGTGATATTATCAAAGATCTCAAAGCAAACGCCGGCAGAGAAATTCAGATCGGCTACTCAACAGTCGACGGCAAAACCGGCCAGGTATCTTTAAAGGTCCCAGCCGACCCCAATTTTGCATTAGCCCAAAGCACCTTCGCTCCCATAATGCCCTTCAAGGACCTTCGCGAAGTATACAAGGCTCAAAACCCGTTTGTCGCGGTCAAGATGGGCTATGATAAAACAATAATGTTTATCGCCCAGACCTATGTAACTCTCAAAGGCCTCTTCGTCGGCCTCATCAGCCCCAAAGCCCTCATGGGCCCCGCTGGCATATTAAAAGTCTCCTACATGATCGTCTCCGAACGCATGTGGACTTTCTACATTTACTTCATTGGCCTCATCAGCGCGTCAATTGCCGTTATGAATTTCCTGCCCTTCCCCATCCTCGACGGCGGCGTCATAATGATGATGCTCATCGAAAAAGCCAAAGGCTCGCCCATCAGTCCCAAAGCACAGGGCATAATAAGCTACATCGGCCTGGTGCTTATCATTACCTTTTTCCTCTATGTAACCTGGAATGATATAACAAACGTATTCATGAAATAATGAAAAAGTATTGTGGCACGGTCTAGCGCAGCTAGGCCGTGTTTTCTTTTGAATTGAGATTTGCTTCGTATTTCGACATTAGTGCCTTGCTGTTCTATGTTCTTGATTCCTGAACTTTGAACTTAGTGCTCTGTAAAAGTATGCTGGCATTCTGCCCTGAATGGGCGCGAATGGGCGAGATAAAGTGTTTCTACAGAGCAGAACTTAGGACTCGAATCTAATGAAAGCTGCCCATTTTTCATCGCAGGAACTCGCGAAGGTCTTAAGCCATTACGATATCGGCGTAATATCCGGCGCCGCTCCCGTCTTGGCTGGCAATGCTCGTGCGCCAAAACTGGTACTTCATTCCCAGCGGGGCACATTCCTGCTCAAACGCAGACCCCACGGCAAAGAGGATATCCGTCGAGTGGCATTTGCCCACGATGTCCAGAAATTCCTGGCCAAAGCAGGTTTTACCGTCGCCGCTCTTGTTGCTACAACAGACGAACAAAGCACAATACTTTGTCTCGACCGCCACGTTTACGAACTTTTCGAATTCATCTCCGGCTCGCGATATAATGGTTCAGCCCGCGCCACCCATGATGCCGGGATACAGCTTGCCAGGTTCCATGCTCTCCTCCTGTCGTTTACGCCTCATTTCAAACCCCTCGATTCCAACTATCACGATAACCCCGTCGTTGCCGTTCATTTTGAGATGGCCGCAAAGATGATTAAACCCAAGCCCAACCAGGATATCTCCCGCCTCCTCCATAAGCTTGCCGCCATTTACGCATCGCATGTCGAACACGCAAACGCAATAGGCCTCTCCAATTCCGCCCATAGAATAATTCATGGCGACTGGCACCCCGGAAACATGCTCTTTAGCGAAGATAAAGTAGTAGCAGTTGTCGATTTTGATTCGCTCAAGATCGCCCCATTTGAGATCGATCTGGCAAACGCACTTCTCCAGTTCTCGATAGTCGGCTCAAGACCCAACCCCGCGGATTGGCCCGCATATCTGGACGAGGAAAAATTCACAACCTTTCTCGCCGGCTGCCGCTCTTATGAGCAATCGCCGCGTTTTGATCCCGCTCCCGTTTGCGACCTCATGATCGAAGCCCTTATTTGCGAGGCCATTGCTCCTGTCGCTGCTACCGGCACCTTCGGCTCTGTAGGCGGTTTTGAATTTCTCAAAATGATCTATAACAAATGCAGGTGGATCGAAAAACACCGCGAAAAATTAGACGCGATTTTGAATGGATGAGCATGGCACGCACACAGACGCAAACAAAAGAAAAAATTACTCAGGCCGCCAAAACGCTCCTAAGCCTTTACGGCTACCAGGCCACTACAATTGATGATGTTATCAACGCTTCTGGAATTACAAAGGGCGCGTTCTATCATTATTTCAAATCCAAGGAAGCCCTTTGCCAGGCCGTAGTCGAACAGGTCGACACGGAATTCAAACAGCTCATGGCGGATATTCCCCCAAAGTTTTCCAGCATCGAAAAACTCCGATATATCATCTCCACACTTTCCAAGCTGAATTTCTCAGGCCAGTGGGTCAATTGCCGCCTTGTGATAAAATTAATGACAGAACCCCATGATGAATCCCCCAGCCTCGCCGCCCAGCTCGCGGAATTTAGGAACTGGTATCGCGGCTCTTTTGGGGAAATCATAGAACAGTGCAGAAAAGATTCTTCCATCTCAACCCGCGCAAATTTGACTTTACAGCTTGATTCCGTAATGGCCATAATGATGGGCTCCACCATCCTAAACCAGATGGACGCCATGACCCACTCCCCCAACGATTTCGCCGACCAGGTACTCAAACTACTGAAATAAGCTGAAATTAGTTGGATTAACTAATCAATAATCACTAATCAATAATCATTTCTTCTGGCAGAGCTTTTCTAAATCCTTGATCTCCAGCTCCGAAACGCCGTCCACCACCATTTCCGCCATCGATAGCTCATCCGCAGAATATGAAGTAGTGACCGCTATCGTATGCATGCCTGCTTTTTTCGCTGCCTCAATGCCCCACCGCGAATCTTCTATTACAACACAGTCATCAGCCTCGATAGATCGCCCCGGGTGATTAAGCGTAAGCATCTGAAGCGCAAGCAAAAATCCCTGCGGATCAGGCTTGCCCACCGCTACCTCGTCTGCCGATACGATCATATCGAAAAATTTCAGCAGCGAACCTTTAAGCAGTATCTGTTCGATCTCATTCCTGCGCCCGCCCGAGCATATTGCTATCGGCAGATTATTCGAAAGCAGCGATTGTATGAATTCCGGTATGCCCTTGATAACCCAGTCCTGCCCCCTGATGATCGCCAGGTGAGATTTGGATTTCTGCTCCATCAAGTCCTCTACCTCAACCGAGGCAAAGGAATCCGAGTACCTGTTTTTGAATATTTCAAAAAAATCATGATCGCTGTAGCCCAGGTAATTCCCGTAAAATTCTTCTTTGGAAACTTCCAGGCCGTAACGCCCAAGAACTTCGTTAGTCGAACGATAATGTAAAGGCTCTGTATCCGCTATTACGCCGTCGAAATCAAAAATGACCGCTTTCAGCATCTTTTTCCCTATTCAGTTACAACAGGCCCGACCAGCACCGGGTAATCGGCAAATATCGACTTGTCGCCGCTCATGATCAGTTCCGCCCTTGCAACGTTCTTAGGAGCCGATCTGGTAATATACCGCCTCGCCACCATCGCTTTACGCTGCTTCATCGAAACGCTCTGACCATTTGCCTTGCCGTTATCGCCCGAAACAGAAACTTCCATTTCCACCTTCGTGCTCGCCTGATCAAGGAAAAGATAACCGATAATCAGGTCCATTGCAATATCTACAAGCGGTCGGCCGTAAAGATCCATATACTCTACGCCCTTTTCCTTAACAAATGCCGCCGCCTTAACCATAAGCTCAGTACCCTTTTGCAGATGAACCAGCAGGTCCGAAACCGCCGGGTCGTAGCTCTTGGCCGCCAGTTCAGCTAGATATTTTTCCGCCGAACCGCTTGAAACCCCGCGTACCGCCGCGACAACCTGCAATTGGCTTGTACCTTCATAGATAGTCGTGATTCGTGCATCGCGGGCATGACGCTCAGATGCGTAATCCCGCATGTAGCCCGAACCGCCAAGCACCTGTATTGAATCATACGATACGGTATTGCACATTTCCGAACAGAAATATTTGCTCATCGGCGTAAGCATCGCCGCGAAACGCCCTATCTTGCGAAGCTCTGTCTTGTAAGCCTTCATCTGCTCTTTGTCGGTCGAAGGATAAAGCTCCGTCATCTTCGTCAGGTATATCTCATGATCGACAACCCTGCTGGTCTCATACAGCAGTGCCCTGCCCGCCTCAAGAGCGATCTTCATATCCGTCACAAGCTCGCGCACAGCCGGCAGCTTTTCAATAGCCACACCGAACTGTTTTCGGCTCGAGGCATAATCGCGTGCGATACGGTACGCAGCCTCTGCTATACCCATGGATTGCGCCGCGATCCCGATACGAGCGCCGTTCATCAGGCTCATAACATAAGTTACCAGCCCTCTCTGCCTCTCGCCTATGATCTGGCAAGGCGTGTTATCATAGAATATCTCGCACGTCGGCGATCCGTGAATGCCCAACTTATCTTCAAGCCTGCGGATGTGCACCGTCGGCCCTCTGTCGCATACGAAAAGGCTAAGTCCAAGCCCGCCCGCCCTGTCCGGCTCCGAACGGGCCAGCACCAGCAGCACCTCGCCGCAGCCGTTCGTGATAAATCTCTTAACACCATGCAGGAACCAGTTGCCGTCCGAATCCTGGTACGCCCGCAGTTTCACAGCCTGAAGATCCGATCCCGCGTCAGGTTCCGTAAGCACCATCGCGCCCGTAACCTTGCCCGCCGAAAAATCATGCAGATAGTGCTGCTTGATATCCTCATCAGCGAATGCGTTGATCGTCTCAGCTATCCCCTGCAGCCCGAAAATATTCATCAGCGAAGCATCCGCTCTCGACACCATCTCGTTGGCCATTGAATATACAAGGTTCGGGAAATTCAACCCGCCAAAACGGTGCGGCAGCGTAAAGCCCATCACATCCGCCTTTGAAAGCGCATCAAGAGCCTCGCGTATGCCGTCCGCGTAAGATACCGACCCGTCCTCGTTTAGCGTATTGCCCTGCCTGTCTACAGCTTCCGAACGCGGTGCGATGAATTCACCGCTCAACTGACCCAGTGACTCAAGCACAAGGTCATAATTTTGCACCGCCTCAGCCTCATTTGCCGGGGCATGCTCAAACTCCGACGCGAACCGGAATCCCTCTTCCTGCAGATTCGCCAGCTTGCCCAGGTCGAGATGCTTGAACAGAAACATTATATCATCATTATCTTTGTAAAAATTCGTCATAATCTATTACTCTCAATCCGACTTTGGTCTTTTCTATGCACTATACGCTGTCCCAATACGCTAATCTACGCTCTTTCCTTCACAGCCTTGATCATGCGTGGCACTACATCATTAAGATCGCCGATTATCTTGTAATGCGCCAGCGAAAGTATCGGTGCCTCTGGATCGTTGTTGATCGCGATGATCTTTGCGCTGTCCTGCATACCCGCCTGGTGTTGGATTGCGCCGCTTATGCCCACTGCGATATAAAGGCTCGGCCGAACCGTAGTTCCCGTCTGCCCAACCTGGTGGTCGCGGTCGATAAAACCAAGATCGATCGCCGCTCTCGTCGCCCCGGGCGCCCCGCCCAGTGCGTTAGCTAAATCCCACACAAGCCTGAAATTCTCCTTTGAACCAACCCCTGCTCCGCCGGCAACGATTATCCTCGATGCCTTGAGATTTACTTTCTTATCCTGCCTGTGCTCTTTGAGTATTTCCAGCGGCAGTTCATCGGCCTTGAGATGCACCAGCACATCGATAACCTCTCCCTTTCGGCTCGTATCCGGCACCGGCATCGCCATGACGCCCTCACGCACTGTCGCCATTTGCGGCCAACGGTCGTAATTGATGATCGTCGCGATAATGTTACCGCCAAACGCAGGCCGAACCTGAAATAATAAATTTTTATGTACCGGCCCATCCTTACCCACCTGGTGCTCACCGATCTGAAGATCCGTGCAGTCCGCCGTAAGACCGGCTTTCATCGCGCTTGCGATACGCGGTGCGAGATCACGCCCCGTAACCGTCGCGCCGAAAAGGCATATCTGCGGCTCGTATTTATGTATAAGATCAAAAATGACCTTCGTATAACTGTTCGTCTGGTAATGTTCAAGCAGGGGATGATCGGCAAGATAAACCACATCCGCCCCGTACCGAACCAGCGTCTGTGCCAGAGTCTTGATATTCGACCCCGCAAGAACAACGCCAAGTTGCACATTGAGCGTCTTCGCCAGTTCCTTGGCCTTCGACATCAGTTCCAGGCCCGTATCCTCAAGCTTACCATGATGCTGCTCGGCAAATACCCAGACCTGACCGTTCCTGTTCACTCCTATCATCTTCCTACACCTTTATAAAAAGTATCGCCCTCAGGCGATTCCTCACTTTTGCCTTTTGCCTTCTTATGCAATCGTCTTATCAACGATCAATTCGCGTATCATGCTGCGAATTCCATCTTCGCCCGGATCGACAGCCTTGCTTTCCTTAGCAGTGAGCACAACGCTCTGTATCCGGTGCACCTTAGTCGGCGAACCATCCCTGCCGCACCATTTAAGGTCAGCCTCGATATTATCAAGGTCCCACTGCTTGATCAGCAGCCCCTTAGCCTTAAGTTTATTGCATGCTTCTTCTGTGAGGTTTTTTAGCATCGTTTCGTCCGCCCCAGCGTTAGCGGCTTTCGTTTCCGCCGCCACTTCCGCCGGCGTACGAGCATTCTTATATTTCATCAGCCGCTTGCCTACCGAAACCCTCGGCTCATTTGCTGTATCTACCACCGTCAGCAGCGCCGGCAATTTGCACCGAACTTCCTGCCATCCATGCCCTGTCGCACGACGTGCCGTAACAGACTTGCCCTTAAGGTCAATTAGTTCTTCAACGCATGTAACCTGTCCCATCCCAAGTTTCTCTGCGCACTGCGGTCCCACCTGGGCTGTATCCCCGTCTATTGCCTGCCTGCCGCAAAGAACAATATCCGGATTGAACTTCTTCACCGCGCAGCTTAATATATAGCTTGTCGCCAGCGTATCCGATGCCGCCGCCCGCCTGTCCGTAACCAGTACCGCGTCATCCGCCCCGCGGAACAGCGACTCGCGCAAAACCCTTCCCGCCGCCGGCAGACCCATCGTTACCACTGTAACTTTGCCGCCGAATTTATCTTTTATTTGTATCGCCATCTCAAGGGCATTGAGATCCTCAGGATTGAAAATTGCCGGAAGAGCCGCGCGATTCACGGTACCGTCTTCGTTCATCGCCTGGCCCGTAATTCGCTTTGTATCAGGCACTTGCTTTATCAGCACTACACAGTTATAGGACACCTTCACTGCCTCCTTACACTAGAATGCAAACACATCGAACAATTCAATAAACTGGGGTAGTTTAGCGACGCTGGCCGTCTTGTCAATATAAAAACTATAACCAAAGGTCTACTACTGACTTAAGTAACAGTTTCAGGCTTGGCTTGTAAATAAAATTGATATCCGTTAGCTGGATTTCTTATGAAGGATCTGCCCTATTTGGCACATCGTCTACTTCGACGTTGAACGTTCGATGTTGAATGTTCAACGTTCGTCTTTTTTTTGCCTCAAACCAGCATTCCTTTCCCCACCTGCTGGGCCACATCCTGCCCAAACAGCACCTCCACCAGCTTGAGCGAAAACGCAATTGCCGTCGCAGGCCCCTGGCTCGTTATTAACTGTCCATCCGCCACAACTTTCACACCCGGCTGTGCATTTTGTAATTTTTCTGCGAAAGATGGATAACACGTCGCTTTTGCCGTCCCAACCAGCCCATGATGCTCCAGCACCACCGCCGGCGAAGCACAGATCGCCCCGTAATACCCGCCCCGCTCTTTTTGTTTTTTGAGTATCGCGGTAAGCTGGGCCGAATCCCGCAAATGCTCCGCACCCGGCATCCCCCCCGGCAGAACCACTAAATCGTAATCTTTATTTATGCAATCCGCGATATGCACATCAGCCGTGATCTTAACTCCCCGCGAGCACGTCACCAGGAATTTCCCAGTCACCGACGCAACAGTCACATCCGCCTTAGCCCGCCTGAGCGTATCGATTATACAAACCGCCTCGATCTCTTCCGTCCCGTCCGCAATCGGCAAAAGCACTGATTTACTCATTTTCATCTCCTTACTTTACTGCTATCTCACCCAACCCCCAGCCATTTTTCAACCAAATTCCGCCATTGACTGTTTATGATTAGGTTTTGTGTAAACCATGCAGGTTGCATCCAACCCCATACCTGCTACAATGTGACCATGCACGATAGACCAAAACCCCAATCAGCCTCACCAAAGAAAAAACCTGGCAAAAGTCATCTGCCCCAGGGCTTGGAAATCATCTACGAAGATGACGCTCTGCTTGTTGTCGATAAGCCCGCCGGACTCTTGACCGTATCGACACCCACAAACAAATTGCGCACCCTCCATTACTACCTAACAGATTACGTTCGCAAAGGCGCCCTCAAATCACGCAAGCAGGTCTTCGCCGTTCACCGCCTCGACCAGTGGACATCAGGCGTGCTCATCTTCGCCAAAACTGACGAAGTCAACCTGCTCCTGCAGCACCAATGGAAAGACATCAAAAAAAAATACCTGGCGATCGCGCATGGCCATCTGCCAAAAAAAGAAGACCTCATCACATCCTATCTTGCCGAGACAGCCACCTACATTGTTTATTCGACCACTGATCCCACAAAAGGCAAACTCGCCCAAACCAGATACAAGGTGATCAAAGAAACCAAGTCTGTTAGCCTCCTTGAGATCGACTTGTTAACCGGCAGAAAAAATCAGATCCGCGTACATCTCGCCGACCTTGGCCACCCTATCGTTGGCGACCGCAAATACGGCAAACCAAACGACGGCTACGATCGCCTCGCCCTCCACGCCAAATCCATCACGATCACACACCCCATCACAAAA
>Ga0079306_1000929_pt1 | contig 22430 bp, 9 predicted proteins | sample Methanotroph_Enr_FD_79181 | JGI IMG/M metagenome (GOLD analysis project Ga0079306, IMG submission 79181) | Enriched soil microbial communities from Old Woman Creek wetland in Ohio, USA - Methanotroph_Enrichment_5 | ecosystem: Environmental > Terrestrial > Soil > Wetlands | place: USA: Ohio...
CAGCAGTACATCCGTCGGCATTATTATAATTAACAGATACTGACTGCGCACCATTTGAATTCCAGGTCACTGTGATAGCATCTGTACCAGCTCCGGCAGTGATTGTACCACCCGGCGAAATACTCCAAATATAACTGGAATTACCAGCTTGAGTAGAATAAACATTTCCTGTTGAATTAACGCATGCAGTTGCCGGGCCAGTGATTGTCGGGGTAGGCAGGGCATTTACAGTTACATTATAAACTGTTGCTGTTGGAGCAGTACAACTGTTTGCATTGGTATAATTCACGGAAATAGTCTTGGCACCGGTCGTGGTCCAGGTTACAGTTACACTGCTGCTGGTTGAGGTGCCTCCTGCCGTGATCGTACCACCGGCTGAAACAGTCCATACATAACCTGTCATGCCAGTTTCTGTTGTATAAACATTACCAGTCGAATTCAGACAAACAGTAGCAGGACCTGTAATGGTTGGTACAGGAAGAGGATTGACTGTAACATTATATGTGGTAGGAGCAACTGCAGTACAGAGGTTGGCATTGATATAATTAACGTCAACAGTCTGAGGTCCTGCAGTATTCCAGGTAACAGTTACTGTATTGCTTGTTGCTGTTCCTCCGGCAGTAATAGTCCCACCGGCTGAAATAGTCCAGGCATAGCCGGTCATTCCGGTCTGTGTAGTGTAAACATTGGTTGTTGAGTTTACACAAGCTGCTGCCGGTCCGGTAATAGAAGGAGTTGGCAGTGGGTTTACGGTAACATTGTAAACAGTTGCAGCAACAGCAGTACAGCTGCTGGCATTTGTATAATTGATACTAACTGTCTGTGCACCTGCAGTGTTCCAGGTTACAGTAACAGTATTGTCTGTTGCAGTTCCACCTGCTGTAACAGTACCACCGGCTGAAACCAGCCATACATAATTGCTGAACTCGGCTTCGGTAGTATAAATATTACTTGTGGTGTTTACACAGATTGATGCTGGTCCGGCAAGAGTCGGAGTTGGCAGGGCATTAACTGTCATGGTGGTAGTGCCAGAAGTAGCTGGGCTGCCAGTAGTACAACTTAAGCCGGAAGTCATCATTACATAAATCTGGTCGCCGTTTGCCGGAACATAAGTATAGGTGTCAAGGTTGGTGCCAACAGCAACTGTATTGACATACCATTGATAAGTTGGTGTACCTCCATTGGTTGGAACTGCAGTAAAGGTAACAGAAGTGCCTGCACAAACAGGGTCAGCCGAAGGCGACATGCTTACGCTTACTGGCACCGGTACATCAACTGTCATGGTAATTGTGTTTGAAGAAACCAGCGGGCTGCCTGTAACACAAGCAAGGCTGGAAGTCATATCAACATAAACTACATCGCCAGTGCTAGGAACATAGGTATAGGTATCAAGGTTGGTTCCTACCGCAACAGTATTCAAATACCATTGGTAGGTAGGTGTACCACCATTGGTAGGAGTAGCTGTGAATGTAACCGGTGCAGTTCCGCAGGATGGGTTACTGCTGGCAACAATGACAACACTAGCCGGACCTGATGCAACCACATTCATCGTGATGACATTGGATGTAGCAGGATTACCACTGAGGCAACCGGTAAGACTGGTAGTCATTACTACTGACACCAGGTCATTGTTCACAGGAACATATGAATAGGTGTCCAATCCGGTTCCGACTGCTGTTCCGTTCACATACCACTGGTATGTAGGAGTTACCCCTCCATTGGTTGGTGTAGCGGTAAAATTGACTATGGTTCCGGAACATACATTGTTCGCATCAGCGATTATACTAACGCTAACAGGTGTATTGGGAGTTTCAGTTATGATGGCACTTCCTGTCATAAGAACAGTACCGCCGGGGCCTGTGGCGTTTATAGTATAGGTGCCGGCAAAGAGGCCTGTGAAGGTGAGAGCTGAACCAGTTCCTATTTGAGGAGCGGGAATTGTTTGTTCAATACCATCTTTATAAAGAGTATAGGTAACACCTAATTCTGAGCCGTCCAGTCCAACTGAAAGCCCTGCACCACCCTGGCAATAGGATCCGCCCCCGGTCACATTGAAGAGAGTTGGAGGAGCGCAGTTGAGCCCGACATTGGTAGCAAGGCTGAAGGTGTTCGTAGCATCCACAGGACAGGGAGTATTCAGTCCGCCTGTATAAATTGAGACTTTGGTAGGATAAGGATTGGTAGCAAAGTTAAAAGTCAGGTTTGCTTGTGAACAGGCAGTAAAAGGCACGCTATTGGTAAGCCTGAGACGGCAAACCCTGGTACCTGGAGAAACAGTGGAAATGATTGTTCCGTTTCCGATTCCCGGAGGTGCCTTGGAGGCTAATTTGATGATGTTGGCCGATTGCGTAAAAGTAACGCTGGTCGGCTGTTGGGTTGGGTTCAATTGTGAGGATGTTGGCACAATTGAAGCGGTAATTGTTCCCCCGTTGTAAATGGCCGGGTTTACAAAAATACCTGCCTGAACGGTAGCTTCTTCGAATGGTTCTAAAGCATCAGTGTCAAGAAGGTAAAGGTCGAATTCAAGAATGTTGTTTGAGGTAACTGCATCATTTTGAATGGTGTAATTATAAGCGAACACGTCATTCGGCGCTTTTTGCGCTTTTACCCCAATAAAGGCTGTCATTATCAGAAGTAAAAGACAGACCTTGATAAATTGCTTTGTAAGTTTTCTCATTTGTTCATGTTTTTTGTAAAACTACGATTAATTTATTATTGGTTATAGAAAAATTGCTATAGAAAGCAATCTCCCTGCCATTGGCAGGGAGATTGAAAAAAGTGCTTAGTAAGGAAGCGTTGCACCGACAAAGGCTGTATTGTTATTGTCGATGATAATCATATCCGATGAATCCATCAATCCGTCGCCATTAATATCGGTTACAATGTAACCTCCGTCAAAAGCAGCAACTGCATTATCAACATCAATCATATCACCGGATTCAACAAGACCGTCCTGGTTTTCATCACCACCGAAGAATCCGAACACTCCACCACTCAGGGTAATCTGGTTGCTGCCAAATGCCTGGCTTGCAGCGGTAGAGAAATCGTAATTGATGGTTCCATCGGCAAATGAAACAAGAGCTGCACTTGCAGTTTCGATGCTGTTTCTGTGCTTAATGCCGATAAAATAGGAAGCTCCTAAATTGGAAGGAATGGTAATAGTTGCTGTACCATTGGTGAGAAGATCCACATTGCTTGCTGTATACACGAGACCGACTCCATCATAAAGTACAACCGTGATCTGGTCAGCAATACCGGCACCAAAATGAGGGCCGATGCCGTCAAATGCCTGGTTCATAGAACCGCCGCCTGCATAGAGACCTTCAAGGAACAGTTTCAGGATAAGGGTCTTGCTGGTGCTGAAAGGATCTTTCCCGGTGAATGCTCCGAAGGAAGTAAGCCCTGCAGCTGTCAACTGATGAAGGGTTGTGTTGGTTACAGCAAAATTGGTTGGAGGAACCATCTGAACGCAATAAATACTTGATTCAGTTCCGACAACATCGGCAGGAACATAGTTGAATAGTGCATCACAGGTGAAAGCAGTAATACCGGAGGAAGTAACATTCCAGTAGCGTGTAATGTGATTCCCGGTTACTCCGGAATAAGCAGCATTAACAAGGTTCACACCTGCATAGGCGCTGGCGAATGTTCCAGCAGTGAAATTAAGGGTAACAGGAGAATATTCGGCAGTACCTGTGTTGTCTCCAACCGGGAATGTAAAGCTTCCGGTTGCAGAATAGGTTTTCCTCACTTCACCCGATCCGTCAGCAACAATCATGCTTGATGCAGAAGGTGTTCCGGTAATAGATGATGCAGCACCCAATGTAAGGTTGTTGCTTCCGATGTTGAGTAATCCGTTGGTGAACTTCAGGCCTCCAAGCAATGAAATTGAATTATTTAAAGTTACACCTGCGGCATTATTGATCTCGAGAGTCGAAAATGCTCCGGTTGAGAATGTTCCGTTAATCGTGATGGTTTGTGCACTTGTGCCGTTCAGACTAAAGGTCCCTGCTGTAGCTGGTGTAAAAGATAATGTTGCACCAGTGGCAACCGAAATATTTCCTTTAATTGAATGAGGATTGATGAGAGCAGCAGTAGTCAGGTTTAAATTTACGGTACCCATGTTTACGGTTAAATTATCCATTGACATAGGTGTACCGCCAGTTAGATTGAACGTAGTGGAAACGTTAAACTCAACATTGGCATAAGTCCTTCCGGAGAATGACGGTGAGCCCGAAGCCAATTGCCTGTATAAACTGCCGGTCTGGAATACAACAACGCTAGCCGGTGCTGTAAGCGCAAAAGGATTTGACCCTAAAGTAAATGCATAGGTTGCTCCGGATGCGAAAACGACTGAATTTGCAATACCTGTAGTACTAGTACCAAAAGGATTGCTGCTGAAACCAGCCCCTTGTGAGAATGTTGCACCTGAATTAAAAGTAATTCCGGATGCATCGGCTGCAGTGAATTTATGGGCTGCTCCTGCGAGGGACATATTGCCGCTGATGCTTGCTGTAGCACCGGTAGCAACTGTAAGGTTAAAGATAGTATTTCCGATCACGTTTAGAACAGAACCAGTTGCGACGGTTAGGTCAGTGCCTGTTGCACCTGCTATCGTTAATACTACTCCTACAGAAGCTCCTTGAAGATTAGCGGTTGCATTATTGATTACAGTCAATTGTGCTATGGTCTGGGTTGGAATAGAATTCAATGTTGCAGATGGTGTAATTGCACCATCAATAACTAGTATATCGTTCAAAGCAGGTGTGGTGCGTGTTGGAGTCCAGTTTTCAGCTACCGCCCACGATCCGGTAACTGTCTGATTCCAGGTATATGTGGTTACAGGTGGAGGTAATGTTTGGGCCGAAGTTTCTGGTGCAAACAACACTTTATAATCGATGGCAGTACCGGAATTAGTATAGGGGAATATCTTAAAATAATAGGTACCCCCCGGGACAAGGCTATTGAAAGTAAAGGTCTGAGCTCCAGGCAGAACATCCTGCACCAGAGCAGAGTTGGCTTCAGTAACCAGATCTACGGGATCTGCAATGGCAGCATAGCTAACAGCGCTTCCCTTAATGAGATAGCCATCAGGAATAAATTCACCAGTGGTAGCATCAGTCCAGGTCAGGGGGATAGAAGTGGAGGTAACTGTACCGGTTGCAAAAAGTGTAGGGAAATTGGTCGGTTCACCTTTTATACCTGTTCCTGTTACAGCAACATTTACATTGGTAGCACCTGCACTAGTATGAAGAATGTTGCCTGTATATGGTTGCAGCAAGGTAGGATTAAACACAACATAGATAGGTGTGCTTGGCACTGTTCCGGATACTGCTGTTAAGGTAATGGTAGCAGGATTTGCAACATAAGGCCCCCCGGATGTGGTTGAGATTTCGAATCCTACAGGTGGAGTAATTGTAATGTCGCTGGTTAAATAGGAACCGGATACATTGTAGGTTTTTTCAGCAGAAGGTAAATTAATCACCTGGTTTCCAAAACCAGTTAGTTCTCCGGGTATTATAATGATAGGAGTCATAGCTGCAACCGTTCCGTTACAGGCAACTGTTGCGCTGGTAGCGCCTCCACCGGACACGGTGATGTTTTCATTATAGGTACCGATAACTAATCCTGCTTTAAGCCTTACAAAAACAGGGGCGCTGGTAAAGGTCGCTACAGAATACGGTATGGAAGCAGTTGCGCCGAAAGTGACATCATCAGCAGATACTTCATAACTGGCCGATCCTGTAACGGTGAGTGATCCGCTTGCTGGTGAAAGGGCGGCGCCGGTGATTGTAAACGATTGTGAAGGCGAAGGCCCGGATCCAACAAAATAGATAAAATCAGATAACGAGGTCGGTGTGGTCGCCAAGGTTGCTACTCCAGCAGGAGTAACATCTGCCCAGGTTGTACCAATGCGGACTTCGTCAATATCAACTTTTGGAGTTGTTGTGCTATTTCTGAAACTAATGGAACCGAATTGTAGAAATGTACCATCACCACTAGCATTAACAGTAGCTCCAGATGGTTCAGCCCCACCAAGGCTGGTTGGATTTACCCAGAGGCTTGCTGTAGTTGGGCTAGTGGACCGATCGTATTTAACGACCACCAGGTAGGTTTGTCCAAAATTGAGGTCAGTAGGACAGTCAGTAAATAATTGGCCTGTACCTGAAGTATTCTTTATGCTAAGCCGGTAATTAGCAAAGGTATTTACAGCCTTTACTGCAAGACGGCCACCATAGATAAAACTTGCCCCGCTACCGGATTGAGCGTTAAAATGAATGAAGTAATCTGAGGTAACTAAATCGCCTAATTGAGAAGCATCAACAATATTTATCAATGCGGAATAATACATCACTGCACTGGTATTGGGTGTAATTGTCAAAGCCCTGTTCACATCTCTGTCGCATGTTGCATTGCTACCAGGCAATCTTACCTTGTTTCCCGAAGGAGCTGCCAGGCCGGCATAGTTAAGACTTCCTGTCAGCACGTCAATAGTTCCGGAGCCACCGCTATGCGTTTCCCAGTTATTTGAAGAAGAAGGTATCGCGGTATTTCCACCAATGTATGGAGGATCAGTATAGTTGAAATCTTCATAAAGGGCCAGGTAAGGAACCACAATCGTGATGGCTGTAGCCTGGGGAACCGGAGCAGTAGTCAAATAGTTAACGGCTGTTCCCGAATTGGTATAAGGATAAATTTTGAAGAAATAGGGAGTCCCTGTATTCAATCCAGTAAAAGTATAGGCGCCAACACCCTGGGCAACATTCTGGACCAAAGTGGAATTAACTTCAGGTACACCGTCAACTGGAGCGAGAACATCACCAAAACTTGCGGGACTGGCTTTAATCAGGTAGCCGTCAGGAACTACTCCACCGGTGGCATCGGTCCAGGTCAAAGGAATATCGGTAGTGGTAGTCGTACCGGCAACAAAATTAGTAACATGGTTGGTTGGTTCAGTATTTACCCCGGTACCACTTACCGCAACATCCTGCTGGGTGGCGCCGTAACTGGTATGGGTAATATTACCTGTGTAGCTGGTTACTGATGTTGGAACAAAATGTACAAATATTGTTGCATTCACAACACCCCCGGTTGAGGGTAATGATATAGGACTTGCACTAAATCCGGTTCCTGTAGTAGTCGAAATCTCGAATCCAGCCGGTGGAGTAACTACAATGTTTCCGGTTATGTTTGCACCGGTGACATTATAGCTTTGCTCGGTCGAAATTGTATTGATGGTCTGGTTGCCAAACCCGGTAATCGATCCAACAATAATAGTAGGATTCGGGGAGGTAACATTTCCGTTACAAAGCAGTGATTTTGGGGTTGCCCCGGCTGAAGTAATGTCTATGGATTCGGAATAAGAACCTATACTTAGACCTGCTTTCAAGCGGGTATGAATGGTAGTGGTCGATACTGTGCCTCCGGTCTGCGTAAGAGTGAGAGCTGTAGTAAAACCAGTACCTGAAGTAAGAGAAACTTCATAATCAGCCGGTGCGGTAACAGTAATATCATTGGTGAGGTTTGTACCTTCAACGGTAAAAGTCTGCTCGCCTGAAGGGCCGTTGCCTACAACGTAAGTAAAGCCATTGAGCGGGGTTGATTGGGAGAGAGTAATCGTTGCAGAGACTGCAGGTGTTACGGCATCAGCCCAGGTTGTAGCAACCCTGATGCCATCAACAATAATTCGTTGAGCAGCATTGTATTGCCTGAGCGCAACACTGCCAACATTAGCTAAAGTCAATGTTTCTGTAAAAGTAGCATCTGGCGTGAGAGGCTCACTTGATGGGAAAGTATTAAAAACATACAAGTTTGAAATTTTGGTTGCCAAATCATATTTAACAACTAAGAGTGTTGGAGTTCCCGCTGTAATTGGAACATATGTTGCTGGAGCTGACGTCCCAATACCAACACCGTTTCCGGTTGCATTTACCCAAACTCTTGAAATAAAATTTGTACTAATTACGGATGCTCCAAGATTAAAGAAATATCCGGCACTATTGGTGCTTTGAGTTTGAATAATAAATGCGGCATAGATGACACCAGTGGTTTGGGCAGTAAAGGTCTTATTATCATCCTCCCCTGTATTATCAATATTTGCGGCTCCACCAATACCTGAACTTGCATAACCGGCAAAAGAGAGTCCGGTTGTTACATCAATAGCGTTTGTACCTGCGCCGCTGTGTGCGGTCCATCCATTTGCAGTGAGAAGTGAACCAATGGTATAATCAAAGTTCTCATTCAAAAGTGGCTGTCCCCACCCAACTTGGTGGAAGCCGAAAAATAATAAGGCCGCAAAGAAAAGGGCCTTTAGAGTAGTTTTTTTCATAGGTCTGTGATTTAGGGTTTGGGTTTTGGGTTTTGGGATTTTCAGATTAATTATTTTTATTTTTAACGTATTGCAATAGATGATGTTATTGATAAAGCTTTTGGGGCGTCTAATATACAATGTTTTCTGTTCCTTTCAACGCTGAAACACAGAAATATTAGACGATTTAACAAGGTTTAGAATAGTAATCGGGGGAAAAAGTAAAAGGCCATTTCAGGGAGTTATGGATGATACAAAAGCAGCGCTATGGTTGTCAATCGTGATCATATCGGTAAGGTCAATCAAACCGTCCCCATTTACATCAGTATCAATATACCCGGTTACAAAGGCGCTTCCATCATTGTCAATGGGTATCATATCCCCTGAATCGATTACTCCATCCTGGTTCACATCTCCTCCATAAAAAAGGAAATTGCCGTCATTGGAAAGGATCAGGTTGCTACCATATGCCCTGGATGCTGCATTTGTAAAATTGTAGATGATCGCATTTTCTGAAAAGGAAACAGGGAGCGTGCTTACCGTTTCAATACTGTTCCTGTGACGGACGGAAATATAATAGGATCCGGTGTGAACAGCAGGAATGCTAGTGTTAACATGCCCGGAGGTGCTTAGGTTCACTTGCCCGCTTGAATAAACAACTGTGGAATAATTACCCGGCACAGAACTGTGAAGATCAATAATTACCTGGTCGGCAGTAGTACCCGGGAATTTATCCCCTGAAGCATCCTGGGCCTTGTTCATCACCCCGCCACCGGCATAAAGCCCTTCGAGGAAAAGGGTAAGATCAAGGGATTTATCGGATTGCATGCCTGTAAACGAGCCGAAGGATGTAAGGTTACTGGCTGTTATTTGATGAAGCAAGGTGTTTGCGGCACTATAAACTACAGGCGAAACTGCCATTTGCACGCAGTAAATGAGGGCTTCATCGCCAACCACATCGGCCGGGGCAACATAGTTAAAGATAGCATCGCAGGTAAATCCCGTTATTCCGCTCGAAGTAATATTCCAGTAACGGTTAAGGTAACTGCCTGTCAATGGATTTCCCGGGTATGAAGCATTCGCGAGGCTGACCCCGATGTAGTTGCCGCTTACGAAAGTCCCTCCTGTGAAACTGAGGGTAAGCGGGGAATATTCGACAGTCCCGGTATTGTCACCAACCGGAAAGGTAAAACTGCCTCCCGTTGATGGCATTTCCTTGCGTACTTGGCCTGCACTTGTTGCAACTATCATGGCAGTTGAAGATGGAGATCCGGAAATGGTTGCTGCCGGGCCCAGGAGTAAATTACCTGATGTCAATTCAAACAAACCGTTAAGTGCAAGAACTCCGTTTACTGTGGCAGGACTGACCAGGCTGACCGTGGCCGGGTTGGAAATATTGAGTGTGGAAAGAGCGCCCCAGGTGATGGTTCCATCACCTGAAATGGTCTGAGCAGAAGTTCCGTCCATATTGATGGTGCCGGCAGTTGAAGGAGAGAAATTGAGCGTTGCACCGGTTGCGACACTAATGTTTCCCCTGATGGAATGCCCTGGTGTGCCTGTCATATTGAAATTCAGGGTTCCGCTTGTAATCGTGAGGTTCTGTAAGGAAACTGCTGCCGTTCCACTGGGTGTGATACTTGATCCCGGGGCATCCATTTCAAAATTGCCATAGGTCCGCCCTGAAAACGCCGGGGATATACTGGCAATCACCTTGAACAAACTCCCAGACTGAAAAGTTACAACACTGTTTGGGGCGGAGGCTCCGAAAGGGTTGCTCCCGGCCTGGCTGATATAGGTGGAACCAGACGAAAAAAGGATGGCATTGTATGGTGCTGCACTCCCGAAAGGGTTGCCGGTAAAACCGGTTGCAGCTTTGAATACGGAATTGCTGTTAAAGAGGATACCATTGACATTGGCTGATAATAAACGATGGGCACCGGAAGAAAATGTCATCGATCCTGAAACGCTCCCGCTTGTCCCGCTAGCGAGGGACAGGATTATTGCATTCACCCCCGAAAGATTCAATTCACATCCCGCCTGTATGTCCAGGTCTGTCCCTGGAGCACCGTTTATCACGAGTGTGACGGCAGCACTGCTTTGCAATGTTACCTTAGTGTTTCCCGATATAATCAGCCGGCTTATTGTTTCAGCAGGTACTGATGTAACAGTCACTGTTGAACCATTCGTAAATTGGAGTATATCCGTAATTGATGGAATACCTCTCGCGGGAGTCCAGTTGGAAGCAGTGGCCCAACTTCCGTTAGTGACCCCGGACCAGGTATAGGTATTTACAGGAAGGGCCGTGGTAGAAGCAGAGGTTATCGGCGGCGTGCCCGTTGACTTATAGTCAATGTCCGCACCGGAATTGGTATAGGGATAAATCGAAAAGTAATAAGTAGTGGATGGGTTCAACCCGACCCAGGTATAGGTTTGGATATCATGCGAAACGTTTACTTTCCCGCTCCCATCACCCAGGATGCTGTCATTCAGTTGGGCCGTTCCGTCGACAGGCGCCGTAAAAGTCCCGGTTGTATTGGCCAGGACCAGGAAACCTGAGGCAGGTTGTATCCCGTCATTGTCTGACCAGGTAACCGTAATGCTGGAATATTGGGGAGTGGTTGAAGTAAAATTGCTTGCCTGGCTGCCAGGCTCATCTGCCAGGGTTGTAAAACCTGATTCAGGCGAAAGGGTGATTCCTATCCCATTGATAGCATAGGCTGCATAAAACACCTCCATTCCTGCAGGTAAGCCAGTCCGGAGATGCGTAAAAGCACCTGAGGCGTTGCCTCCTTCTGCAAGTTTATTGTCGGATATGGTAACTGGTGTATTGATGCTCCACAAAGTACCCCTCTCAATTATCGGACTCCCTCCATCAGAGAGAATCACTCCACCCAAAATAGCCGAATTGTTATTTATTGAGCTTACTGAAGGTGATCCCATCTGCGGGGCAGTAGCAATGAATATTGTGGCTGTATTATTCGGGTTATTGATCCCGGGATCAATATTGTATTTTGTATAGATTCCTGAGCCATTGTATTCAAAAACCTGGAACCAATAGGTTGTTAATGTAGTAAGGCCGCTAATTGCCACAGTACTCCCTGAGCCGTTATACACTACCTGCTGACCTGAACCAGAATAGACAGTGTTTGCAGTAGGATCGCTGCCGTCAGAAGGAGCCATAATACCTGGTACAGAACTAATAATTACAATCCTCTTTACTCCATTCCCGTTAGTCCAGGATGTTGTCATGTTGGTTGATCCAACTGAAGGGAAATTAATGTCATAAGCCTGAACAGTGGGAGCCATGATATTATATGGCTGGCTATATCCTCCAACAATAAGATCTGGCGTAATTGCATTATTGCCGACATCAAATACATACCATGTACCAGCAGCATTGGTGCCACCGTACGGAACGATCCGGATAGTTATAGTAGTCCCATTGACAACATTCTGCAAAGCAGATATAGCGGATAAAGAAACCTGTGTTATGCTGCTACCTGTTGAAGCTGTAACAGGAAAACTTAATGTTGTTATATCTGAAAATATTCCGTTCCCAATTTGGTATTGAAGCAACGCATTGGATGGACCAGTGCTGGAGCGCCGGTAATTCAGATCAAAAGAAGATAAAGATACTTGATAATTTGAATTGGCTTGAATAGTAAAAGTTATAAATGTGTTAGCAGTGATACTGGCAGATGCAGTCGTGCTGGTGAACCCTGTTCCACCCCATCCCCTGGCTGCAGCAGTGCCTGAAGTTATAATTCCACTTCCCCTGGTCAGGCCTCCAATTGTTACATCTGCGCCCGAAATTGACGCAACCCAAGGTGAGGGACCGTAATTTCCCGTTCCTCCAGGTAAACCGTTTGGCTCCCAGGCTGAAATTGTTTGGCTGCTTGCGAATTCCCGAAAACCTAAGAATAAGAATGCCGTCAGAAATACGGCAAGGATTGTAGTTTTTTTCAATTGTATACGGGTTATGAATTAGTGTCTTATTGCTTAGTTATCAGTAAATTTAGTTATTTCATGTTACAAAAATATTTCATTTCTTGATAAATTGTTAATAAATATTCGGAATTAATAAATTATTAATGAAGAAAAACAACTATATTAATTGCATAAAATTACTGGAAAGCTTGATAGTATTGGATTTGGTGATATTATGAGTTAATAATAACAGGAGTAATTTTTTTTATTTATTTACGAATTTTCTGATATAATTCCACGTTTTCAACAAAGGTTACAGTGACAGTTATTTGAATTAGAACAGGCCAATGCATACTTTTGCCGGCAAAATGAGCATAGCAATGTACAAAAGCGCACTTTCAAGCAGGTATCAGCTTCAATCACTAGTTACAGGTAATTTATTCACTGATACCGGATGGTTATTGGATGCCCCTGGGGAGGATAAGCCGGGACTGGTCCGGGCGATTTATGAGCAGCATCAGCTTATTGTAAAGGATGATTCGTACGGACTTTATAAATTTTCTGACTGGCTTCCAATCAATCGATTCCTGGAAGGATCATCATCACCGGTTACATATAAAAGTGAACATTTGTCTAAAAAACTAGGTCTGAATAATTTATTCATAACATTCAGCGGATACTGGCCGGAAAAGGGGGTATTCATGAGTACCTGTTCGTTTAAGGAAACGGAAGCCTACACTGTTTGTGCCAGGCTTGAACCCTCTGCCGGCAAGGTTCTGGTGGTTGCTTCAGCGGGGAATACTGCCCGTGCCTTTGCAAGGGTATGCTCTGATAACAGGATTCCGTTATTGTTATCAGTACCTGAGGACAACCTGGATGCGCTTTGGTTCGACAAACCACTGGATCCTTGCGTGAAACTCATAGCCAGCCAGTCAGGCGGAGACTATTTTGATGCTATTCACCTTTCGAACCTGGTCTGCAAATTACAGGGATTTATTGCCGAGGGCGGAGCAAAGAATGTTGCCCGCAGGGATGGAATGGGCACAACTGTATTATCTGCTGCAACATTCATAGGAAGTATTCCGGATTACTACTTCCAGGCGGTTGGCAGTGGAACGGGGGCAATCGCGGCCTGGGAAGCGAACCTTCGGCTATTGAATGATGGCCGTTTTGGAAATAAAGTGATGAAATTGATTGTATCGCAAAATGCTCCCTTTAAACCGATTTATGATGCCTGGAAAGCCGGGTCACGGGAAATGCTTTCTTATGACGACTCCCTTGCCCGCAGCCATGTGGAAGAGATCGATGCCAAAGTCCTTTCCAACCGGAAACCTCCATATCCTATCAAAGGTGGCTTGTTTGATGCTCTAACCGAAACTGGTGGCGATGTGGTTTTTATCGACAATGAGCAAGCCAGGAATGCAAATAACATGTTCCAGCTAATCGAAGGTATTGACCTCCATCCTGCTGCTGCCGTGGCAACAGCATCCCTGGTCAGGGCTGCAGGATCAGGGGTACTGGATCCGGATGCTGTCATCATGCTCAATATTACAGGTGGCGGAGAAGCCAGGTTCAAAAAGGACAGGAAACTTCATTACCTCGAACCCGACCTGGTATTCCCGATCAATCCCAGTGAAGACAAGGTAGCAGAAGCAATTGAAAAACTAAGCTGGTAATAGGATAGCCGCACCTGAAAGCCAAATCATTTATTGGTAATACGCCTCGCGCAAAGTGCTTCACATTTTTTAATGTGTCATATTCAACAGGGGGATTCCGCGGATCAGTCGTTCACAATCAGGTAGGAACAGCGGCAGAATCCTTTCCGACCGTATAAAACCCTCTCGCAATCCTTATGTGGGAGAGGCATTTCTTTCAAAGCATCCTCAATACTCATAACCTTATCGGAATGAGTTTTGCAGGTCTGGCATGAATCAGGGTTGGTGATAATCTGCACTTTCCTTACAAAGTCATGCTTCTTAAGGTTCAGCAGTTCAAATTTTTTAGAGTCCGATAATTCCGAAATAAAGTCTTTCCCGGTATTATCCAGCATCAAGGCTTTCAGGTAAAATAACCTTGATTTTTCTCCGTCATTCCGGGTTTCCTTTATCTTTTTATCGAGCAGGAACATGTAAGCATCATCCAGTGTAGCATCTGGATCTTCTTCCTTTAACCGGGTTTGAATCATCTTTACCTCATCTTCACTCTTTTCGAGGGTGTCCTGTTTATTCAGAAATTCATATCGTTCAATATGTTCTGAAACCTCCTTTTCAATGCGTAATGCTTCATCTTCAGTAACCAGTTTTTTCATGTTTTGGGTAGTGGAATACCAAACAAAAATTATTTTGTTACATGAAGGGCATTCAGTCCTGCGCAATGGCATCGCAGAAAGTTCGTGTGAGCAATAAGGGCAAACCGGTGCACCCTTGGTTTCAGAGGAAGAAATGGATAGCCCGGTTTGCAAGGGTGATGTTTCTGTAATACCCTTGTTCACAGAATGCGAGCCAGGTTGTTCCATTTCCTTGATTTCATTCCGCACCTCCCGGATAGAGTCATAGATCGAGGAAATCTTCCTGAAGTCAAGGAATGGATATTCATTGGCCAGTTTTATAAGTTCAACCAGCTTCTTCATAGCATAATCCAGCCTTAATTTCTTGTTTTCTATGCTGGTAGCAGCACTGGCAAGGGCAATGGATTCATTAACGATTCGGGTCAGTCCTTCGGCGGATAGGCTGATCCTTTTCTTTACCGAATCGGGGTAACGTTTCACCCCTTTGAATATATTATCGAAGAAACCCATTTGAATGTAATTTGCGTAAGTTTCTAAACGGCACAGAAGCGAAGAATGATATGCCAGGCAAATGTTTATGTTTAACAAATATACATATTCCGGAAAATAGCAAGCTACTTCATTTAGGAAAATGTAAAAGAAGCAGCTCCTGATATAGGAATTTATTAGCCCGGCCCTTGCAATACGTTAGAGCAAGGCATTAAGAAAGATGTATTGGTATAGTTTCCGGAGAAAGCCATTAGGGTAGCTGTAATCAAAGGGGATGGCGCAATACGGGAATTCAACCTGCTGGATAAAGGTTGGTTCACACGATTCATTTCCAGTCGAATACCGCCTTTTGTCCCCCAAACCTGGTGACATACCAATTCCCAATACAGAATAAGGATATATGACCTGCAATTCCGGCAGGTCAGTAAAAATATTAGGAGCGCAGGTTAATTATTAGTTAGGAAAGTTGAATTTCTTTGCGGTTAATCCTGAATAAGTACCGTTTTTTAGCTTCAACAGGATCAGCATTCATGTCAATATAAATGGTTGTCTTATGATCGATCACAACAGCCTGTAGTTTACTCAAATTAGGTGATTCGAAATTATTTCCCTTTTTTTCACTCATAAATCCAGTTTTTAGCAGGCAAAATGTAATGCCCTGTAAATCAAAAATCTAAAGGTACTGTTAATTTCTATTAGTATGTATTATTTAGGTATTTTTAACTAAATGAATTATGCAAGAAATAAGCTAATTGCCCTGTATTGCTTAAAATCATGGCAGAAATAAAGAGAATGTATCTTTCCTTGAAAACCTTTATCCGGTTAATTGCAGATAACGCGACTGTTTTTCGATTTAATATTTACCGTTTATTTAATAAAACATACCGTTCATCAATTCTATTATACCTTTTAATCATTGGTCAGGTATTAGTGTAAGATCTGAATTTATTTTAACACTTTATTCTTTAGGCTTATTCATTCCCCAAGAGAAATGGAATTCTTGTTGATGAATATGAACTTGATAACGGACATTAAAATTGGATAACGAATTACCCCCAAAATACTATTAATTACATATCCGCTTTTCATTCTGAATCATTATACAAAGATTAATCATTCCCCACCAGAGTGATAATTGAGAATGCGTTACATATTGAGACCGCCCCAGCAATGAGGCGGTTTTTCATTAGAGAGTTCCAAGTATTCCTATATTACGTGAGTTCGACATAAGTTATTATTCATTCAATATGGCAAATATTGCTTTGAGAATAGGTTTCGCGCAGATTGACCGCTGAAAAGAATCACAGATACGCGCAGATTATCATATGGATAAACCAACGGAGTTATCCATCCAAAACTGATTTTAATTGACTACAGATCAATCTATTGACCGCTATGCTTTTGAGCAATAAATTTGTTATAAAGTAACAACCCGATAATGGTGATAACACCTATCATGGAAAAGGTGAGCCATAGCAGGGACGGGTTGTTTTCTTTTTCCACAAACCTTACATAGAGGGTCGCTCCCAGAATTCCCCCGACCCCGCTGCCGATCACTCCGTAAAGGAAAGAATAGCCCTGGTATACCGCTTTTTTATCAGGAGGGGCAATTAGCCCGACGTATGAGATGAATTTAGGGTGGGCGATCATCTCCCCAAGAGTGAAAACGAACATGGATGCCATGAAGATCCAGGCATTCGGGGCGATAGCCAGCATCCCCATACCCAGAGAGCCCAATGCAATCCCAAAGATCATGGTCGGCAGCACCTTGGTGTTTTTTACGAGACTGGATACCAGTATCTGCAAGAGGATGATAGCCCCGGCGTTCAAGGCGGTTACGTGTTCCGCCTCAAATTTCCAGTCAGGGTTACTGAGAAATAGTCCCAGGAAGGCATTGATAATCCTGTTGAGCGGTGTCATGTCGATTTTTTCTGTCAGGTACCATAACACGGAATCATACACCTGGAAATACATCACCCAGAATCCGCTATATATCAGCAGCATCAGGATAAAGCGATAATCTTTCAGCACACTGAGCATTTCAGTGAAAACCTGTATGAGCGGCTTTGAGTTTTTTCCCCGGGCAGGTTCCTTGAATACGAATATGTTCAGCAGGATGAGCCAGCCGGTTCCTATTGCTGCCATGAAAAAGATATAGGACCAGGAGATGGATTTCAGCCAGGGTACCAGAATCAGTGGAAAAAGAAATGCGCCAAGATTGATGGCCCAATAATAGATGCCAAAGCCGAGAGAGGAACTGGACTCATTAGTCACCCTGGCGATGGTTCCGCTGATCATTGGTTTGAAGAAACCAGCACCGAGTGCAACGACAACCAGGCTGCTGAACACAGCTATATAAGTTGTTGAAAGACCTGCTAAAAGGTATCCAAGGCTCATGGAAAAAAAGGCAAAGAATAGTACCTTCCTGTACCCGAAATGGTCGCCGATGGCCCCTGAAATGATCGGCAGAAAATAGAGCATCGGGACAATTGTACTTTTAATGGCTCCGACGCTCTCCTTTGAAAACCCCAACCCTCCTTCCCCTTTGCTGAGCACAAGGTATACGGAAAGTATGGACATCATCCCGTAATACGATCCCCTTTCAAAAAATTCCATGGAAATTACCGTCCAGAAACTGCCAGGGAAAGTGGGGCGGGATGATTTTTTTTCTTCAGGCATATGAATTAAAGTGAGGTGATTGGAATACTAAAATAAGGAAATGTGGGTAGAGATTGTAAAGAACAGTCAATTCTATAGATGAGCAGCATGTAATTAATATGATGAGAATTCTGATAGCAGGTAATATTGAGAACCCCGATATACCAGCAGAATTATTTTAGAGCGGGTACAAACTTATCCCTATCCAAAAATCTCCCTTAATTCCTTGTTGCTCAGCTTGCCGATCCAGTTCTCACCAGTTGCAACAGTCATATCAGCAAGTTGTTTTTTATTCTGGATCATTTCATCAATCCTTTCTTCAAAGGTATTTTTAGTAATAAACCGATGTACCATCACATTGTTCTTCTGTCCGATACGAAAAGCTCTATCTGTTGCCTGGTTCTCAACAGCCGGATTCCACCAAAGGTCATAATGAATCACATGCGAAGCTGCAGTGAGATTTAAGCCAGTCCCGGCAGCTTTTAGCGATAGGACAAAGATCTTGTCAGCATGATTGGATTGAAAGCGTTCAACCATTTCTTTCCGCTGGTTGATATTACATCCTCCATGATAAAAAAGGGGCTCTTCACTGTAACGTTCACTGATGAAATACTTTAAAAGATTCCCCATCTCAGTAAATTGAGTGAAAATGAGTACTTTCTCATTGCTGTCCACAATACTGTCGAGTTTATCAAAAAGCAGATCGACTTTGCCGCTTAAAAAAGGATCGCGTACATTATTCTTCAGGAACTGCGTGGGATGATTGCAGATTTGTTTGAGTGCCAGGATCATCTGCAGGACTAATCCCTGCCTTGCAAAAAGGCTTTGATGATCTGTTTTTTCGATGCCCTCGATGGTTTTCATGCATTCTTCCAGAGTTTTCTGGTATAGCGCTGATTGTTCTTTAGCCAGGCTGGCAAAACAGTTCATCTCGATTTTTTCCGGCAAGTCGGATATGATGGATTTATCTGTTTTGAGTCTGCGCATCATGAAAGGGCCTGTAACTTTCTTCAATTTCCCGGCAACGGCAATGTCATTCAGGTTTTCGATGGGATGGCTGTAATTCTCCGAAAACTCTTTCAGGTTTCCCAATAATCCGCGATTGCTATAATCTATTATACTCCACAGCTCGCTAAGCCTGTTTTCGACAGGTGTTCCACTCATAGCAATAAAATTATCGGCTCGGATTGACTTGAGTGCTTTTGACTGCCCGGTTTCATTGTTTTTAATATTTTGAGCCTCATCAATAATAAGGGAATGCCATTTCAATTTTCTGATTTTATCCACATCACTCCTGATCACACCATAGGATGAAACCATAACATCACAATCCCCGAGTTTGGAAAGATCACGGTTTGAACCATGATAAACCATTGCATTGATGGAAGGTGCAAATTTCTCGATTTCAGTGACCCAGTTGGTTAGGAGCCCGGTAGGGACTACAATAAGAATTTTTTTCTCAGTGAGTTGATCATTTTCCTTGAATTTCAATAAGGTTGCTAGTACCTGAATGGTTTTTCCCAGCCCCATATCATCAGCAATAACAGAACCCAGACCAATTTGCGCATTACGGTACATCCATGAAAATCCTCTCAATTGGTAAGGCCGCAGATTGGCTTTCAGATCCAGAGGGACAGCAACTTCATCTACACTATTCAATTGTCGGATCAATTCTTCTACCTCATCAGTTAAGCATACCGCTGATCCGTGGTATTCGCCGCTCAGTGCCGTCCTCAGTAGCTGGAAAGATGAAAGTTCATTTGATGAAGAAAAGTGCTTATGTAATTTTTCCAGTTCATCCCTTCCAACATAAATATAATTCGATTTGAACCTGATTAACCCTTCTGCATTACCTAGCAACTTCCTGAACTCTGCTTCACCCATCACCTGATCACCAATAGCCACCTGCCATTCGAAATCCAGTAGTTCATTCAATCGCAGAAATGATTTAGCTGAGGGTCGCTTCTTGATCTTGACGCTAGCCTTCGGTTTCAGAATATTCTGCAATGATTTGGGCAATAATATAGTGATGTCAAGGAGTTCCAGGGCTGGGATCACCTGTAAAATAAAAGGGGCAAAGGTTTGGGTATTCATTTCGATTTCCTTTGTTCCAGCAGAATTGATAAATTCATCCAGTCCGGGCACAAAAGAACTAATCTGCATAAGCGATTGAAGGATTTCGAAACGAGCTTCCTGATAGGATTCAGAAGTAAGTATTTCTTGAAGTGGAATTGTATTGTTAGCAGGATCATTCAACATATCAATATTGAATAATAAGCGGAAATTATCCTCAAAAAGTTCTTCAACGATCAATGTCAGGCGATACTTTCCCTGAGAAATATAAAATCGCTGCAACCACGACATAATACCTCCGGACAAAGCTTCCTCACCAGGTTTTAAAAAAGAATAGGATTCACCATTGAAAAACAGGTTCGTATAGTGATCTCCCGTATCATGATCATTCGATAAACGTATAAGTTCAGTGATGAAGACTGAAATCAAGTTTTGACCAATATCTTTCGATATCCTGAGTGATTTTTTATTATCCTTCCAAAAAAACATTTCCGGCGGGACCATATGATCCAGCTCCTGCACCAGTTTCTTCACATCTCTACTCAACATGGCAGGCAACCACCGAATAATATATTGTTTATCCTGCGAAACTGCAATCTGTGGTACAATAGCTCCATTAGCCAGCAGGTTTACCGACATCTGCAGAGCTGTATGCAGCAATGCTGTTGAAGGTTGATAGTCGCTGGTGTATGCGGGAGGAATCTGCGACAGATGAAACATGAATTCAGACAATGGGAAAGATGTATCATTAACTAGCACTTTTGCCGAGAATTCATCATCGATCAAGATTGTGTTTTTGGATTGTTTACTGATATTCTGGTCATCAGATAAAGCCTGATCCAGGAATTGAGATAACGAAACCTTTCCAGTACTTATTTTCTGGAATTTTTTGACTGAACGGCTAAGAAGGGCATGATACTTTTCTTTAAAGTCACCCGACAAAGTATAGAATGCCGGGTAAGCGCTCAGCAGTGAAGAGAGGGAATCGTGAAGAGGTGTCAGGATAGAAAAATTCAGTTTTTGATAGGCTGAATCAGGGACGTAGGATGTCTGTATTGCGGATTTCTCAATAAAAAGACTCTTCAATTTTGGAATTTCACTATTCTTCGTATTTATAAATAATCCCAACAGTCCCATTTCCTTAAGCAAGTCAACATTATGCAGGCTGAAAACCAAGAATGGGTTGTTATCAATTTCGGCGCTTACTTTGTAGATCACAGATGCTAAATGCTTGCAGGGAACGGCCCAATCAGGGCAGGAACACTGCATCTTCAAATCATTCCATTGTTTGGGAAAAACTTTGAGTTTGTGTTCTTCGGCGAGGGATAGAACCTTCGGGTCCAATTCCCGGTTCAGGAGTTTTGAGAGAATTGCAGGGTTTCGTTTGATCTCATTCAGAAATTCGCCCAACTCAGGATTGAAGAAAGGGGGCATGATCAGATCAACATGGTAAGGACGAGGCTTGCTCCCTCGTACTTTAGCCGAAATGTGATTACCAGTAATGCTTAACTTAACAACATGACCACTTTTGGCATAACTGGCACCTCGTGGCAGACGGTTACTATAATCAATGTTATTGAGAGAATTTAACCATTGTTCCCCCCACCAGGTTTTTCCATATGATGACATAAATTTCGATTTCTGAAGAATCAAAGGTCATTAATTTAGATCAAGAAATCAAAACTTTCCGGAATTTGATTGTTTTAAAAATTTGGTACTGCTCATTCAATATACAAATATTGTTCTTCGAATTCCTTTACCTCTAAAAGATGTATATTTGAATAAACATTAAATCTCAAAAACATGAAACGCATACTACTCTTTTCGCTAATAGGAGCCATCATTATTTTTGCATGGCAGTTCTTATCCTATGCCATGCCAAATTTTCACAAATCGGCTTCGGGTTATACACCAGCTCAGGATGAGATTTTACAGAAACTTGATCAATTGGGGCTTAAAGAAGGCATGTACCTGTTAGGTCAACCGGATCCGGTGTTGAGCCAGGCAGAACAGCAGGCCTCAATGAAGACGATGGAAGGCAAACCATGGGCAGTAATCAATTATCACAAGGTGAGTTCAATGAGCATGGCAATGCCAATGATCAGGGGGCTTATGGTTTGTTTTGTGATATCTTTTCTTTTGTTCTGGTTATTTCAGCAACAAAAGGATCCAACCCTCAAGAACAGGCTTTTCCTATCATTGGCTGTTGGAATGATCGGATTTTTCTTTGTTCCTTACACAAATTTTATCTGGTATAAGGCCCCGGACATTTTCGCTCACTTCGCCGATGGCATTGTTCCATGGCTGATTTTAGGTTTTATTGGGCACAAGATGGCTCATGCTCAGGAGCAATAGCATATTTTAATCATTCAAACCAAATAATATGGAAACGAAGGATGTAGTATTAAAAATCCTGCAGGAATCTCCAAAACCGATGAAATCAGCGGAAATCGCCATCCAGGCCGGGATTGATAAGACTATAGTAGATAAAGCCATACAGTTCCTAAAAAAGGAGGAGAAGATTGTTTCGCCGAAGGTTTGTTTTTATACAGCAAAATAGGAGCTAAATAGTTGGGTATACGATAGGACTATCGTTCCTGATAAGCAAGAAACATTAACATTTATTTTGTTAGTGGTTGATATTGTTATGCTAAAACCATGCAATATATTTGGCGTGATGAAGGAGAA
>Ga0079306_1000931_pt1 | contig 22424 bp, 26 predicted proteins | sample Methanotroph_Enr_FD_79181 | JGI IMG/M metagenome (GOLD analysis project Ga0079306, IMG submission 79181) | Enriched soil microbial communities from Old Woman Creek wetland in Ohio, USA - Methanotroph_Enrichment_5 | ecosystem: Environmental > Terrestrial > Soil > Wetlands | place: USA: Ohio...
CAGAGCCCCGCAAAACGGAACTTCTACATCCTGCTGGAAAAGTTCTGCGCCAGGTTCAGCGACGCGCTGGTCTTTGTCTCGGAAGCGAATATGCGGACCGCGCGCGAGGCCGGCATAGGCTCGCCGGACAGGTACCGCCTGATACGCAGCGGCGTGAAGCTGGGCTCCTACCCGGCGCGGATCGACCGCGCCGCGAAGCGGGCCTCGCTCGGCCTGCGCCCCGAGGACATAGTGGTGCTGAGCATCGGCAACGCCAAGCCGCAGAAAAACCCGCGGCATTTCCTCGAGGCGGCGGCCCGCCTCGCCCCGCTGCATCCTTCGGCCCGCTTCGTTTTCGCGGGCGGGGGGGAAGAGCTGGAGGACCTGCGCGCGGAGGCTCTGGCCCGCGGCCTGGAAAAAACCTGTCTGTTCACCGGCTGGCGCGAGGACTCCGCCGAACTGCTGGCGGTTTCCGACGTCTTCGCGCTCACCTCGCTCTGGGAAGGCCTGCCGCGCAGCCTGGTGGAGGCCCTGAAGACGGGCCTGCCCGCGGTCTGCTACCGCACCGACGGCGTGGCGGACATCCTGAAGGACGGCGTGAACGGCTTCTGCCCGGAACAGGGCGACCTGGACGCTTTCTGCGCCGCGCTTTCCGGGCTGCTGGGGGACGCCGCGCTGCGCGCAAAGCTCGCCGCCGGAGCCGCGGCCTCCGACCTGCGGGAATTCGACATAGATTTCATGGTCCGCCAGCAGGAAGAGCTGTACGAAGAACTCCTTGGAAGAAAAGGACTCAAAAGATGACGCCTGTAATTTCCGCCGTGATCCCCGTCTTCAACGAAAGGGAGAATCTCCAGGGCCTGAAAAAAGAGCTCTCCGCCGTTCTCCCGGGCATGAAGGTCCCGCACGAAACTATCTGGGTCGACGACGGCAGCACCGACGGCTCGTTCGAAGAACTCAGGAAATTCGCCGCCGAACCAGGGCAGCGGGTCCTGCGGCTCTCCAAGAATTTCGGCCAGACCGCCGCGCTGGCCGCCGGCATCGCGGCCGCGCGCGGCGAATGGATAGTAACCCTTGACGCCGACGGGCAGAACGACCCGGCCGATATCCCGCGCCTCTTCGCCGCCGCCTCCGGCGCTGACGTGGTAAGCGGCTGGCGCCGGAACAGGCAGGACGCTTATTTTTCCCGCACGCTCCCTTCGCACGCCGCGAACTTCATCATTTCCGCGGTCACCGGCGTAAAGCTCCACGACTTCGGCTGCACCCTCAAGATCTACCGGGCTTCCATGCTGAAGGCCGTCGATCTTTACGGCGAGATGCACCGGTTCCTGCCCGCCCTGCTCGGCTACGCGGGCGCCTCCGTGACGGAGCTCGAGGTGAACCACCGGCCCCGCACGGCGGGAAGGTCCAAGTACGGCATAGCGCGCACCTTCAAGGTCGCGCTGGACCTCTTTACGGTGAAGTTCATGGGGGACTTCATAACCAAGCCGATCTACCTGTTCGGCGGGCTGAGCCTGGCGCTGCTGGGCGCGTCCGGCCTGATGGCGGCCTGGACGCTTTACAACAAATTCTTCAACGGCATTTTCGTGAAGGACCAGCCGCTGTTCCTGGTGGCGATCTTCTTCGCGCTCGTGGCTGTGCAGTTCGCCTTCATGGGCCTCATGGCCGAGGTCCTGATCCGCACTTACCACAGCGCCAACCGCAAACCGCCGTACACCGTAGCCGAAAAACTGGGCGCCGATTGACCGGCCCGCCCGCGGCCCGCCCCGCCGGGGCCCGCGCCGGGCTGATTGACTATTCTCCTGATAGTTGATATCTTATTATTCTTATGCAGGAAACAGACCCTTTGATCTTCAAGTACCTCGACATAGTGGAGGAGGGCGGCCTCAGGCTTACGCTGGAGCCGGCGCCGGCCGGCTACGCCGACCTCTTCGAACGGCCCGGGATACTGAAGAAACTCAGCCTCGAACTGAATTTTCACGTCGGGGTGGACTCGATAGTCCTTGAAGGGCGGGCAAGCGCCGAGCTGGCGCTGGAATGCTCCCGCTGCACCGATCCCGTGACGCTTTCCCTGGCGGACACTTTTGACGAGGTATACCCGGATACGGTAGAATATATAGATACGCGCGAAGTAATCAGGGAAACGATCGGCCTGCTCGCGCCTATGAAGGTTTTGTGCTCCGACAGCTGCAAGGGGCGCTGCCTTGTCTGCGGGATAAACCGCAACAGGCAGACCTGCTCCTGTAAAGCCGAGAAGGCCAGTCCGTTAGAAGGCCTGAAAGGGCTCAAGCTGGATAAGCCGGAGAAGCCCGGAAAGAAGAATCTCTAAGTCTAAAACGAGGAACAACCATGCCTAATCCTAAACGAAAACATACACCAATGCGCAGGGACAAGCGCCGCTCGCAGAACTGGAAGCTCGAGGTGAAATCCCTCTCGGCCTGCGGCCAGTGCGGATCACTCCGCCTGCCCCACATCGTCTGCCCTTCCTGCGGCTTCTACAACGGCAAGATCGAAGTAGCCCAGAAGGTCGCCAAAGGCGAAGAAGGCAAGGAACAGAAATAACCGACTGGAGCCGTGCGGTCGCGGAGCCCCCGCCGGACACCGGCGGGCGCTTCCGCGGCACGGTCCCGGGCCAGAACTATGCGAATAGCTCTAGACGCTCACGGCGGCGATTTCGGCCTTAAGCCGAACGTTGAAGGGGCTTTGCTGGCCGCCAAAAAGCTGGGCCACGACATCATACTCGTGGGCAGGGACCCCGAGATCCGGGAAGAACTGCGCCGGCTGGGAGCTGAAGATCCCGAAAAAATAACCATAGTCCACGCCGCGCAGATAGTGGGCATGGACGCCGAGCCGGTGGCGGAATGCCGCTCGAAGCCCGATTCCTCGCTGATGGTGGGAGCCGGGCTTGTTCACGAAGGCAAAGCCGACGCCTTCATTTCGGCCGGCAACTCCGGGGCCATAATGGTGGCCGCCCTGCTGAAGCTCAAGCGCATCCCGGGCGTGATCCGCCCGGCCATAGCGGCCCCGCTCCCCACGCTGCGGGGAACCACCCTGCTCCTCGACGCCGGGGCCAACATGGACTGCAAGCCCTGGCACCTGGCGCAATTCGCGGTCATGGGCTCCATCTACATGAAGTCCCTTTTCAAGATCGAGAACCCCTCGGTCGGCCTGCTCTCCATCGGAGAGGAGGAGACCAAGGGGAACGCGCTGGTGCAGGAAACCCTGCCGCTGATAAAGAACATGGGCCTGAATTTCCACGGCCCGGTGGAAGGCCGCGACATCCCGGAAGGCCTCACCGACGTGGTCGTAGCCGACGGCTTCTGCGGCAACGTGGCCCTGAAGCTGTACGAGGGCTCCGCCAAAGTGGTCTTCAAGATGCTCAAAGAGCAGATCATGCGGAAGTTCACCTACAAGATCGGCGCGATGCTGATGAAAAAAGTTTTCACCGAGATGAAGATAAAGATGAGCGTGGACATCTACGGCGGCGCGCCCCTGCTGGGCGTGAACGGCGTGGTGCTGGTCTGCCACGGCCGCGTTACCCCCAACGCTATCTTCAACGCCGTGCGCGTGAGCGGGGACCTGGCCGCCTCCGGCATGATCACGCACATAAAGCAGCAGATGGAGCAGATCAAGGACAAGATCACGGCCGCCAAGGAAGAAGAATGAAGCGCCTCGAAGGGAAAACCGCCCTTATCACCGGCGCCGCCCGCGGCATAGGCTTCGAGATCGCCTCGGCTTTCGCCGCCCAGGGGGCCTCGGTAGCGGTCGCCGACCTGTCCCTGCAGGACGCGGCGGCGGCGGCGGCGGACATAGCTTTAAAGACCGGCGCGAAGGCCATAGGCCTGGCGCTGGACGTTTCGAAGGAAGCGGACTGCGAAAAGGCGGTAGAAGAGACCGTGAAGGCCTTCGGCAGGCTCGACATCCTGGTGAACAACGCCGGCATCACGAAGGACGGCCTGGTGCTCCGGATGAAGGAAGCCGATTTCGACTCGGTGATAAGCGTCAACCTGAAAGGCGCGTTCCTCATGTCCAAGGCCGCGTCCAGGCTTATGCTGAAAGCGCGCGCGGGCCGCATAATAAACATTTCTTCGGTAGTGGGGCAGAGCGGGCAGGCCGGGCAGGCGAACTACTCCGCCTCGAAGGCCGGCCTGATAGGGCTCACGAAGTCGCTGGCGCGCGAGTTCGCGCCGCGCCAGGTGCTCGTGAACGCGGTAGCCCCCGGCTTCATCCGCACGCGCATGACCGAGGGCCTGAAGGACGAGGCCAGGGCGAAGATCACGGAGATGATCCCGCTGGGGCGCATGGGCGAACCGGGCGACGTGGCGAAAGCCGCGCTGTTCCTGGCCGGCGGCGACTCCGATTACATAACCGGGCAGGTCCTGTCCGTGAACGGCGGACTTTACATGTAGCGGCCGCAGCGGCCTTGACGATCTCAGCGATTCAAAGCAATAAGCGCAGGAGCCGGAGAAGGAGCGAAACTCCCCGAACGGCCAAACAACCAGGAGGGCAACGAAATGGCAGTCACCGAAAACCTTGAAGAAAGAGTGAAGAAAATAATCATCGAACAGCTGGCCGTGGACTCGGCCGAAGTCACCCCGCAGGCCCAGTTCGTACAGGACCTCGGCGCAGACTCTCTTGACACAGTGGAGCTGGTCATGGCCCTCGAAGAAGAATTCGACATTGAGATCCCCGACGAAGACGCGGAGAAGATAAAGACCGTCGGCGAGGCCGTCCGCTACATCACCGAGAAGTCAGGCAAAAAAGACTGATCTGATCCACAGGGATCAGGATGGCCGTCCGGGAGCCCGGCTCCCGACACGGCACTTCCATTAGGATGTCTTCTCTCGAAGAAGTAATAGGATACAAGTTCAGGGACAAAGAGCTGCTGGCGGAGGCCATTACCCATAAGTCGCACGCGACCGAACGGGGCATCCTCCGGCACAATGAGCGCCTGGAATTTCTGGGCGACAGCGTTCTTGGCCTGGTCGTATCCTATTATCTTTTCCTCAAGAATCCCTCGGAGGACGAGGGGTTCCTTTCAAAGAACAAATCCGCCATCGTCTCGCGGGCCAACCTGGCCCGCTGGGCCGAGCTTATCGGTCTCGGACACTACCTCAACCTGGGCGCGGGGGAACACCTGAGCGGGGGCAACAAGCGCCACAGCATCCTCGCCAACGCCATGGAAGCCGTCCTCGGCGCCGTTTACCTGGACGGCGGCCTCCCGCACGCCGAGAAGCTGATCATCCCCTGGCTGGAAAGCCAGGTCCCCGGGAACCTGGATATCGACCACAAGAGCATCCTGCAGGAAATAATCCAGAAGACCCACAAGCGCCCGCCCGACTACGAGCTGATGAGCGAGACCGGCCCGGAGCATGAGAAGCTTTTCACCATCCGGGTCTGCCTGGGCAAGAAGACCCTGGGGCTGGGCTCCGGGAAGAACAAAAAGGAAGCCCAGCAGGCCGCTGCGAAGAACGCGCTGGATTACCTCGGCACGCACGAGGTCCATAAAAATGAATTTTAACCGGGCCGCGGGCCGGCACAGCCGCGGGCTATGACCGGCGCCGGCATCTCCGCCGGTGACGCGGAAAAAGAATACAGCGGCCGCAACTTCAAAGACCTGGCCCTGAAAGAAAAGACCGTCACCTCCAAGACCTTTTACTCCTGCGTTTTCCGGAACTGCGATTTCACCGGCGCCGCCTTCAGGTTCTGCAAATTCTCCGATTGCCGCTTCGAAAGCTGCAATCTCAGCCTGGTGACCCTCAAAGGCTCCCTCTTCTCCGGCGTCTCCTTCAAAGACTCGAAACTGGTCGGGATCAACTGGCCCGAGGCCTCCTGGCCCAGGATAAAACTTTCCTGCCCGCCGCAGTTCGACAACTGCCTGCTCAACGACTCCACCTTCCTCGGCCTGTCCCTGGCGGGGATCAGGATAAGCGGCTGCCAGGCGCGAGGCACGGACTTCCGGGAAACGGACCTGGCCAAAGCCGACCTGACGCGCACCGACTTCTCCGGCGCTCTCTTCGGGAAAACCAACCTCGCCGGGGCCGACCTGACCCAGGCCCGCAACTACGCCATCCGGATCTCAGACAACCAGGTGAAGGACGCGAAGTTCTCCATGCCCGAAGCCATGGCGCTCCTTTATTGCCTCGACATCAAGATCGTCTGACGGCGCGCGCCGCGGGGCGGGAAAAAGCGGCCCGCCTATTTGTATAATTTAGGACAGGCGGCCGCCAGGGCGCAGCCCCGGCGGCAATGGAAAAAATGATGAAGATCAAAACACTTGAAAGCCGTGAAGAATTCGAGCGGGCGGTGCAGGGGCCGGGGGAAAAACTAGTGCTGTTCTATTCGGCTTGGTGCCCCTTCTGCTCTTCCTTCATGCCTGATTTCGAGAAAGCCGCCGCGGCCGGGCCCGGCGTCTTCCGGATACTCTGCGTCGACGAAGTGCCTGAACTGGAGGACTTTTTTTCGGTGGAAGTGGTCCCGACCGTCCTCAGCTTCGAAGACGGAAAAGTCGCCAGGCGGCTCGATGGAGAACTGGGCCGCGGGCTCAGCGCCGAAAAACTGGCCGCTTTCATTAAAAAACGCGGTCCCGGGAAGGGCGGGAAATGAAAGCGCTCCCCGCCCTGCCGCTGCTGCTGCTGCTGGCCCTGCCCGCCGCGGCTTCGGGCCCCGCCGCGGGGATCCCCGCCGCGAAAGAGGCGGCTGAACTGCGCCTGGAAGGCGCCCAGCTCGTCGAGATAGAAGGTTTCGCCGGGACCGACGGGGACATCCCGTGCTCGCGCAGCTCCTACTCGAATTCATGGCACTACAAATTCTATTCCGCGGGAGAATGGCTGCTGGTGAACGCCTGCGGCCCGAACTTCCTCAACGCCGCGAAGGACGCCCCGTACAGCACCGCCGGCCTGCCGGTGAAGCGCCTCCCCGCCTCTTTCGCGGCGCCGGCCCAGGTGCTGAAAAAACTCGCGGACGACGGAGTCTTCATCCCCGTCCCGAACCAGTTCGACCGCGACGTCCTGATGAACATCCGGCTGCTGCCGGCCGCCGGCGGCCGTCCCGCGGGGTGCTACTGGTCCGTATCGCAGGGGAAGGTCAAGGCCTTGGCCGACTGCGCGGCGGAGAAGACCTGGAAGCCGGGAGGCCCCGCCGGCGGCGGCAAAGCGGCGGCGCCGGGCCCAGCGGTTAAAGGCAAAGATCCCGCCGGCAGGTACGTGCAGCTGGCGCTCGACACCATTCCCCGCAAAAACCCCGGCGCGCGCCTGATGCTCATAGAATCGCTCGTAGACCGGACGGGGAGCGCCAGGTGCATAGACGCGAAAGACGGCTGGAGCTATGTTTTCGTCACACTGGCTACGAATTCCTCCTCGGCTTTCGCCGGGTGCCAGGGAAAGACCGCCGCCGATTACGTCCTGTTCGACGGAGGCAACACAGGCGCCCTCGAGAACCTGAACCCCATCTCTCCGCCTTTCAAAGACAGCGACTTCGCGCTTTCGCAGGTCCCGAAAAAAGGCTGCGTAGGCAGCTACTCCACGATCTCGATGAAACTTCAGAATTTCAAGGACGGTTCCGCCCCGGTAGCGGGGCACAACCTGGTCTGGACCATAGACTGCGGCTCACAGAGGCACCTGGTGGACGCCCAGACCGGCAGCTACCTCGGGCCCGGGCAGAAAACTTTCGGAAAGGCGCGAAAATATGAAAAAACAACCGGCACCGGCCTCAAAAAAGAATAACCGGCTCGAGCAGGTCATAGACCTGGTCGCGGCGCGCACGGCCAAGCGGCGCTCCACGCTGGCCATCTTCGACCTCGACGGCACGCTGTTCGACAACCGCACCCGCACGATTTTCATACTGCGCGAGATCTCCGAGAAGTTCGACACCAAGGCGCCCGGCCTCTCCGCCGCCTTCGAGGATTTCCAGGACCTCTCGGTCATCGATTACAGCCTGGACATCACCCTGGCCAGGCTGGGCGTCAAACACCCGGCGGAGACGGCCTTCATCAAGTCCGAGTGGGCGAAACGCTTCTTCTCCGACGAATACCAGAAATACGATATGCCGATCACCGGCGCCAAATCCTTCGTCGAACGCGTGCACAAGGCGGGCGCCACGGTCATCTACCTGACCGGCAGGGACGTCGGCCGCATGCTGGTGGGCACCACCGAGGTGCTGCGCCTGTACGGCTTTCCCGTCGGCGTCGCCGGCACCATGACGATCGTAAAGAAGGAATTCGAGCAGGACGACGAGCTCTTCAAGAAGGAAGTGAGCGAATATATAGACCGCCTGGGAGAGGTGGTGGCCGTTTTCGAGAACGAGCCCGCCAACTCCAACATCCTGGCCGCCCGCTTCCCGGGAGCCGCTTCGTTCTTCGTAACGACGCAGCACCGGCCGGATGCGCCGGACCTTAACAAAGGCATACACCTCATAAAGGATTTCCGGCGGGCGGTGAAGTGAGCCACGCATGACGCCCGAGCTCAAGATCATCCTCGTAAGGCCCCGCAACCCCGACAATATCGGGGCCGCCGCGCGCGCCATGGCGAATTTCGGGCTGTCCGACCTGGCGCTGGTGGCCCCCTTCGAGTCCGACTGGCAGGAAGCCGTCAAAGTCTGGCGCAGCGAGGCCTCGGTCTCGGCGATAGACGCGATGGACGTGGTGAACTCGGCCAAAATTTACGCCAGCATCCCGGAGGCGGCGGCGGACTGCTCGCTGCTGCTCGGGACCTCCTCCCTGCACAGGCTGAAGCCCGGGCGGGACGTGATGCTGCTCGCGGACGCCCCGGCCTGTCTTTCCGGCACGCACGGCAAGACCGGCATACTTTTCGGCTCCGAGAAAACCGGCCTTACCAAGGACGAGCTTTCTTTCTGCCGCGCCATCATCAATATCCCCACGCGCGAGAAACAGCCCTCCATGAACCTCGGGCAGTCGGTGGCGGTCCTGGCTTACGAGCTGGCCGCCAGGGGCAGGGCGCTGAAGCCGTCGGTGCCGAGGGAAAAGATAGAAGCCAACCTCATGGAGATAGAGCGCGCGGTCAGGCTGATCAGCGACAGGCTCCAGCGCGAGCACGGCCCCCATTGGGGAGGGGAAGCGCAGGTCAGGGCGATACGCCAGGGGCTCCTGGACGCCCGTCTTACGAAGGCGGCGATGAACGCTCTTAATCTTCTTCTTGAACGCAACTGATTTTTATTTTGGTAGAATTCAAACGATGAGACAATATCTGGCGCTGCTTCTTACGGCGGGATTCGGGCTGGCCGTGGCGGCCGGGATGCTGATCCTTTCCGTCCTGTTCGGGCCCAAAAAGAAGACTCCCGTAAAACAGGAGCCTTTCGAGTGCGGCATGCCTCCGGCCATGGAGCCGCGCGGCGCGGCGCGCGTCAATTTCTACCTTGTCGCGGTCCTGTTCGTGATGTTCGACATCGAGATAGTTTTTCTTTATCCCTGGGCCGTCTCTTTCAGGGAACTCGGCCCCGGCGCCTTCTACGCCATGGCCGCCTTCCTGGCCGTACTTTTTTCCGGCCTTATCTACGCGGTCAAGAAAGGGGCGCTCGAATGGGATTAGAAACCGTTTTCGGCCACTCCTACCTCACCACCCGCCTCGACGAGGTGGTTAACTGGGGGCGAAAATATTCGCTCTTCAATTATCCTTTCGTCACCGCCTGCTGCGGGATGGAGTTCATGTCGGTTTTCGCTTCCACCTACGATATCGCCCGCTTCGGCGCCGAATACCCGCGCTTCTCGCCGCGCCAGGCCGACGTGCTTTTCGTGGTGGGCACGGTGAACGAGAAGCTGGCCCCGGTCCTGAAGCGCGTCTATGACCAGATGTGCGAACCCAAGTGGGTGGTTTCGTTCGGCGTCTGCGCCACGTCCGGCGGCTTTTACGACAATTACGCGACCGTGCAGGGCATAGACAAGATCATCCCCGTGGACATCTATATCCCGGGCTGTCCGCCGCGCCCCGAGGCCGTGCTGGACGCCCTGATAAAGCTGCAGGAGAAAGTCTCCAGGGAATCCGTGCTGGATAAGAAATATAAATGACGAGCTACCTGCTGGAAACCATCAAGAACAAATTTCCGGACGACGTCCTGGAAACCCACGCGTTCCGCGGCGACGAGACCGTTATCCTGAAAAAGGAAGCGCTGCTGAAGACGGCGGCCTTCCTGAAGGACGAGCTGGGCTTCGACTTCCTGATGGACCTGGCCGGCGCCGACTACCTGCCGCGCGAGCCGCGCTTCGAGCTGGTCTGCCACTTTTACTCCACGAAACACAATTACCGCCTGCGGCTCAAATGCCCGATAGCGGGCGCCGACCCCAGCGTGGCTTCCCTCACGCCCCTGTGGGCGGGGGCGAACTGGTTCGAGCGCGAAGCTTACGACATGTACGGGCTGAAGTTCGAAGGCCATCCCGACCTGCGCCGGATACTCATGTACGACGGCTTCGAGGGCCACCCGCTGCGCAAGGATTACCCGCTCAAAAAGAGGCAGCCGAGGATACCGCACCGGGACTAGGCCGGCGGCGGAACGAATTTTTAATGGAAAAGAAGAACGCGGAAATACCCAAGAACTGGAACCTCGAGGAACTCGAGGACGGGCGCATGGTGCTCAATATGGGCCCCTCGCACCCGGCCATGCACGGCATCGTCCGCATCCTCCTTACCGTCCAGGGCGAGCGCGTCGCGGCTTCCGACGTGGAAATAGGCTACCTGCACCGCGGCTTCGAGAAGACCTGCGAGAACATGACCTACAACCAGGCCATTCCCTACACCGACCGCCTGAACTACGTGTCCCCTTTCATCAACAACGTCGGGTTCTCGCTGGCGGTCGAAAAGCTGATGGGGATAGAGACCCCTCCGCGCTGCCAGTACATCCGCGTGATCATGAGCGAGCTCTCCCGCCTGACCGACCACCTGACCTGCATCGGCGCCAACGCCATGGAGCTGTCAGCCTTCACCGTTTACTTCTACCTCATCAACGCCCGTGAGGAACTTTACCGCCTGACCGACGCCGTGGCCGGCGGCCGCATCACCCCCGCCTATACCCGCGTGGGCGGCCTGACCTGGGACCTGCCGCCGGATTTCCGGCAGATGACGGCCGAGGTTTTCAAAAAGGTGCGCAAGAACCTCGACGACGCGGACAAGATGCTCACCCGCAACCGCATTTTCTACGACCGCCTGCACAACACCGGCCATATCTCGAAGGAGGACGCGATCGCCCTTTCCTTCACCGGCCCCGCCCTGCGCTCCACCGGCGTGCCGCTCGACGTGCGCAAGGCCACGCCCTACCTGGTCTACGACCGCTTCGATTTCGACATCCCCGTCGGCTCGAACGGCGACAACTACGACCGCTACCTGGTGCGCCTGGAAGAGATGAAGCAGAGCATGCGCATAGTGGAGCAGGCCCTGGCCCAGCTGCCCGACGGGCCCATCAACCACCCCGATTTCAACGTGATCCTGCCTCCTAAAAAGGAAGTTTACGGCAATATAGAAGCCCTGATGGCCCACTTCAAACTGACTTTCGAAGGCGTCAAGCCTCCGAAGGGCGAGGTCTACCAGGCGGTGGAGGGGGGCAACGGCGAAGTGGGGTTCTACATAGTCAGCGACGGCACGGGCAACCCGTGGCGCGTGCGCCTGAGGCCGCCCTGCTTCACGCTCATGGGCGGGATGTCGAAGCTGATACAAGGCGGCTATATAGCGGACATCGTGGCCACTTTCGGCCAGATCAACATGATAGGCGGGGAGCTGGAAAGGTAATGGCTTTCAAACTGACCGAAGAATTCAAGGCGAGGGCGGCGCAGGTCTGCGCCCGGTACCCCGTCAAGGGCGCGGCCCTCATCCCGCTGCTGCTGGAGCTGCAGGAAAAAGAAGGGTTCGTGGCCGAGGAGGCCATGGACGCCATGGCGCAGCTGCTGGAGCTGCCGTATTCCCGCGTGAAAGCGGTAGTGACCTTTTACACGATGTTCAACAGGGAGCCCGTAGGCAAATACCACCTGCAGGTCTGCCGGAACATCTCCTGCCACATGGCGGGGGCCCCCGGCCTCCTCGAACGCCTGAAAGAGCGGCTGGGCATCGCCGAAGGCGAAACGACCAAGGACGGACTGTTCACAATATCGTCGGTGGAATGCCTGGGCGCCTGCGGAGCGGCCCCGGTGATGCAGGTGAACGAGGAATATTTCGAGAGCCTCACCCCGGAGAAGCTGGACCTCGTCCTGGAAGACCTGCGGCACGGCCGCCTGGCGAGGCGTTAGCCTATGACGGAAAATATCCTTTTAAAAGACAATGTCGCCGGGATAGAGGGCTATTTCGCCGGGGGCGGCTATAAGCCCCTCAAAAAGGCGCTCGGCCTGAAGCCGGCCGACATCATCGAGGAAGTCAAGAAGTCGAACCTGCGCGGCCGCGGCGGGGCCGGCTTTCCCGCCGGACTTAAATGGTCCTTCATCCCGAAGGACGCCCAGGGTGAAAGATACCTGGTCTGCAACGCGGACGAAGGCGAGCCCGGCACGTTCAAGGACCGCGAACTGATGAGGCGGAATCCCCACGCCGTTATCGAGGGGATGGCCATCGCCGCCTACGCCATAGGCTCCTCGCACGGTTATATCTATATCCGCGGCGAATTCGCCGCCGAAGCCGAAGTTCTGGAAGCGGCTATAGCAGCGGCCCGCTCCAAGGGCTTTATCGGGAAGAACATACTGGGTTCGGGCTTCAACTTCGAGCTCTTCGTGCACCGCGGCGCCGGGGCGTATATCTGCGGCGAGGAAACCGCCCTGCTGGAATCCCTGGAGGGCTTCAAAGGCCAGCCCCGCCTGAAGCCGCCCTTCCCGGCCATAAAAGGCCTGTTCGGCCGCCCGACCGTGATGAACAACGTCGAGACTTTAGCCGCCGTACCCGCGATCATCGAGAAAGGCGGAGACTGGTACGCCGCCATCGGCAGCGGCAAAAGCGCGGGGACGAAACTTTTCTGCGTCAGCGGGGCGGTGAAGAAGCCCGGCGTCTACGAGCTGCCCCTCGGCGTGACCTTCAGGGACCTGCTAGAGAAGAGCTGCGGCGGCATGAAGGAGGGGAAGATCCTCAAAGCCGTTATCCCCGGGGGCTCTTCCACGCCGGTGCTCACCGCCGAGGAAGCCTGGGGAGTGAAGCTGGATTACGAGTCGCTGGCGGCGGCCGGTTCCATGCTGGGTTCCGGCGGCGTCATAGTGATACCCGAGGGCGAGTGCATGGTGAAGCTGCTGCAGGTGCTGGCGCGCTTCTACCACCACGAGTCCTGCGGGCAGTGCACGCCCTGCCGCGAAGGCTGCGGCTGGATAGAAAAGCTTTTGAACCGGCTGGAAGAGGGCCGCGGCTCGTCGGCGGACATAGACAATATTTACGCGGCGGGCGAAGCCATGATGGGCCGGACCATCTGCCCGCTGGCCGACGCCATGGCCATGCCGGTGATGAGTTTCATCAAGAAGTTCCGCCCCGAGTTCGAGGCTCACGCGCGGGGGGAAACCTGCGCCGGACGCGCCGCGGGCAAGTAAGATTTACAGGTTAAACGATGCCTAAACTGACTATAGACGGGTTAAGCGTGGAAGTGCCCAAGGGCACCTCGGTACTGGAAGCCGCCCAGCTGCTCGGCATCCATATTCCCCGCTATTGCTACCACCCGAAGCTCACGGTGGCGGGGAACTGCCGCATGTGCCTGGTGGAGATAGAGAAGGCGAACAAGCTCCTCACCGCCTGCTCCACCGAAGCCCTCGAAGGGATGGTGGTGCGCACGACGACCGAGCAGGTCAGGAAAGCCCGCCGGGACGTGCTGGAATTCCTTTTGATCAACCACCCGGTGGACTGCCCCATCTGCGACCAGGCCGGCGAGTGCGGGCTGCAGGACTATTACATGGACTACAGCCTGCGCAAGAGCCGGTTCGCCCAGGAGGACAAGATCCGCCGGCCGAAGCGCCGGATAGTGGGCCAGCACCTGGTGCTGGACAACGAGCGCTGCATCCTCTGCACGCGCTGCGTGCGCTTCTGCGCCGAAGTGACTAAGACCCACGAGCTGGACGTGATGGAGCGCTCGGACGGCTCGTTCATAGACCTTAAAGAAGGCAAGACCCTCGACAACGGCTACTCCCGCAACATCGCCGACATCTGCCCGGTCGGCGCTTTCACTTCCAGGGATTTTCGCTTCAAGCAGCGGGTCTGGTTCCTAAAGAGGACGCCGACCGTCTGCCTCGGCTGCGCCACCGGCTGCCTCGTGGAGGCCCAGCACAACGAGAACGTCATCTACCGGCTGCTCCCGCGCCCCAACGCCGAGACCAATACCTGGCTTTGCGACTACGGCTGCATGACCTACAAGGCCGTGCTCGCCGGGGACAGGCTTTCGAAGGGCGTGATAAAGAACGGGCTCATCGACCTGGAGCCGGCCCTGCGCGAAGCGGCCAGCCGCATCGACGAAGCCAAGGGCGCGGTCGCCGTGCTGGGCTCCCCCTGGCTGTCGGTGGAGGACAACGCCGCCCTGGCCCGCCTGGCAAAAGACGCTTTCAAGACCGAAAATTACTGCTTCGACTTCGAGGCCGTGCAGGGAATAAAGGACGGGATCCTGATAAACAAGGACCCGGCCCCGAACACCCGCGGCGCCAGGATGGTGAAAGAGGCCCACGGCGGACTTTCCCTTGCCGAGCTCTCGGACCGCGTCGCTACCGGCAAAGTCAAAGTCGTGGTCACCGAAGCCAGGGCCGCGGGACTTATGAAAGAAGTTCTCAAGGCCGCCGGAACGCGCCTCCTGGTGTTCGCCACGAACAAGGGGGAGATCCCCGCGCAGGCATACGCTACGCTCCCCTACGCCTCCTACTTCGAGACCCCCGGGACTTTCATAAATTACCAGGGCCTCCGCCGCGTCACCGCGCCGGCCGTCCAGGCGCCGGACGCGATAAAGCCGCTTTGGGAGATGGTGAACAAACTGGCCGCCTACAGCGGGGCTTCGCTCCGGCTGCACTCGGCGGAAGACGCTATTAAGGGGATAGATATTAAATGACGGGATTCTTCGAGGCCAACAGGGACCTGCTGTTCTTCACGGGCGCCGCCGCCGTGAAGGTGCTCGTTTTCCTGGGCGGCATCATGGGCTTTACCGCCCTCATGACGCTGGCCGAGCGCAAGGTAAGCGCGCTGATGCAGGACCGCATAGGCCCCAACCGCGCCGCCGTCTTCGGCTTCGCGTTCAACGGCCTCTTCCAGCCCCTGGCCGACGCGATAAAAATGACCCTCAAAGAGGATTTCGTCCCCGCGCGGGCGGAGAAGCTGCTTTTCGCGCTGGCCCCTTTCTTCGCGCTGGTCCCGGTGCTGGCGCTGTTCGCCGTCATACCCTTCGGCGACTACGTGATGGTCTTCGGCTACCGCGCCGACCTGCAGATAGCCGACCTGCCGCTGGCGCTTTTCTTCGTGCTGGCCCTCTCCGGGCTGGCCATCTACGGCGTTTTCCTGGGGGGCTGGGCTTCGAAGAATAATTTCGCTCTGCTCGGCGCTATGCGCGGCGCGGCGCAGATGGTCTCCTACGAGGTCGTGCTCGGGCTCACCCTCGTCGGGCTGATGATGATCTACGGCTCCGCCAGCCTGCAGGACATGGTGCGGGCGCAGGGCAAACTGCTGGCCGGCTTCATCCCGGCCTGGGGGGTAGTCTGCCAGCCTTTCGCCTTCATCCTCTTCCTCGTCGCCGCCGTCGCCGAGAACAAGCGCACCCCGTTCGACCTGGTGGAAGGCGAATCCGAGATCATCGGCTATTTCATGGAATACAGCTCCATGCGCTTCGCGGCTTTCATGTTCGCGGAATTCGTCGAGATAGTCCTGATCGCCATGCTGACCGCCACCCTGTTCTTCGGCGGGTGGCAGGTCCCTTACCTTTACGAGGCCGGCTTCCTGCTCCCCGGCGGGGCGCAGCTGCCGCTCAACCATTACCTCGTCGCCGTCCTGCAGGTAGGCGCCTTCACCGTGAAGACCGTCTTCTTCTGCTGGTTCCTGCTGGTCGTGCGCTGGACCCTGCCGCGCTTCCGCTTCGACCAGCTGATGGGCCTGTGCTGGAAAGCCCTGCTGCCGCTGGCCCTGCTCAACATCCTGGTTACCGGCGCCGTGCTGCTGGCACTGGGGAAACTATGATAAGCGTAAAGAAAGTCAACAACAGCCCGCTGAACCTGCTCGAGAGAATTTATCTCTGGGAGATAGCCCGCGGCCTCGCCGTCACCATCCGCCATTTCTTCGTGAACCTTTTCCGCCCCGGGAACATAGTCACGGTGCCCTACCCCGAGCGCGTCATACCCCTGCCCGGCAACGCCCGGCTGCGCACCCGCCACCGCCTTAAGGTCCGCGCCGACGGCTCGCCCAAGTGCGTAGCCTGCTTCCTGTGCCAGACCGCCTGCCCCGCCTACTGCATACACATCGAGGCCGCCGAATACCCGGAGAACAACGTCGAGAAATACCCCGCCGTTTTCGATATCGACCTCTCCCGCTGCGTCGTGTGCGGGATGTGCGTCGAGGCCTGCCCCGAGGACGCCATCGCCATGGACACCGGGGAGATCCCCGGCGGCGCGCTCGAACGCAAAGAGATGCTTATGACCAAGGAAACCCTGCTCCGGAACCTGCCCGGCGAGCCCTCGCTGCTGGGAGCCTCCAACCGCCTGGCTAACGAATTTTTAAAAGCGCGGGGGGAAGAATGATGATCGCCGCGGCCGTATATCTTTTCGGCGGCCTTGCCGCCCTGGCCACCCTGCTGATGATCTTCCAGAAAAACCAGGTGAAGGCCGCCATGCTCATGCTGGCCGCGCTCCTTTCCACCGCCGGGCTTTACCTGGCCCTCAGCGCCCAGCTGCTGGCCGCCCTGCAGATAATACTGTACGCCGGCGCCATCATGACCCTCTTCGTAGTCGCGCTCACGATCCTGCCGTCGGCCTGGCGCGACAGGCCCTCAAAGGGCCGGTTTTCCAAAGTGCTGGGCCTGGCCGCCGCTGCGGTGATACTGACCGAGCTGCTGAAGGTCTCGGCCATACTCAAGACCGTGCCCTTTTTACGGGAATTTTCGGAAACCGGCACCCTGGACCTGGCCCGCGCGCTCTTCGGGCGCTTCGCCTTCCAGTTCGAGCTCCTTTCCCTCGTGATACTGGCCTCTATCGTAGCGGCCGTCGCCCTGACGTCGAAGAGGGGGGCCGTATGAGCGCCTATCCCCTGGCGGCGGCGGCCTTCGTACTGTTCGCGCTGGCGGCGGCGGGCTTCCTTACCTGCGGCAGCCTGGTGCGGATGCTGATGTTCCTGGAACTGATGCTCAACGCCGCGAACATCGCCCTGGTCGCGCTCGGTCCCGAAACGGTCTCGCAGGCCTACGCCGTAATGCTTTTCGCCATCGCCGCCGCGGAAGCCGGGGTCGGCCTGGCCCTCATCCTGGCGCTCTCGTCGGTTTTCAAAACGCTGGAACCCGAGAACATCAAAGAATTGAAAGGATAAACCGGAAGTCAAAGACATGGAAGGAAATTACTACCCGCTGCTTAAATGGATACTCCTGGCCCCGCTGGCCGGCTTCGCCGTCAACGGCCTGCTGGGCAGGAAATTCCTCGGCGAAAAAGCCGGGGGCGTCATCGGCGCGCTCACGATCTTTATTTCCTTCCTTTTCGCCGCCCTTTCTTTCTCCGACCTGCTGAACCTGCCCGTAGAGAGCCGGCTGCTCAGGGATACGCTTTACACCTGGATCTCGGCCGGGACCTTCGGCGTGGACGCGGCCTTCCGCTTCGACCCGCTCTCCGCCGTGATGACCCTGATAGTCACCGGCGTCAGCTTCCTTATCCACGTTTATTCCATCGGCTATATGAAAGGCGACGCCGGCTACAACCGTTACTTCGCCTACCTTAACCTCTTCGTCTTCTTCATGCTGACGCTGGTGCTGGCCGACAACCCGCTGGTCATGTTCGTAGGGTGGGAAGGCGTGGGGCTGTGCTCCTACCTGCTGATCGGCTTCTGGTATGAGGACCCGGAGAAAGCCTCCGCCGGCAAGAAAGCTTTTATAACGAACCGGGTAGGCGACGCGGGCTTCCTGCTGGGCCTTATGCTGCTGTCCGCCCTGCTGGCGGCCAACGGCGTGTTCTCCATGGACTTCGAGACCCTCGAAAAGAGCGCGCCGCTGCTCGCGTCCGTCAGGGTGCTCGGCATAGGCGCGCCCACCCTCATCTGCCTCCTGCTTTTCTTCGGCGCCACCGGCAAGTCGGCGCAGTTCCCGCTCTATGTCTGGCTGCCGGACGCCATGGCCGGCCCGACGCCGGTCTCGGCCCTGATCCACGCGGCCACCATGGTCACCGCCGGCGTCTACATGCTGGCCCGCCTCCATTTCCTCTACGAGCTGGCCCCCAGGGCGATGGAAGTGGTCATGCTCACCGGCTGCTTCACGGCTTTCTTCGCCGCCGTCATCGCCCTGCTCCAGAAAGATATAAAGAAGGTGCTGGCCTATTCCACGGTCAGCCAGCTGGGGTATATGTTCATGGCCGCCGGGGCGGGGGCGTTCTCGGCCTCCGTGTTCCACCTGGCTACGCACGCTTTCTTCAAAGCCCTGCTGTTCCTCGGCGCGGGTTCGGTGATACACGGGATGAGCGGCGAGCAGGACATGTTCAAGATGGGGGGGCTGAAAAAGGAAATGCCGTTCACCTTCCTGCTGATGGCGGCCGGGTGGCTGGCCATCGCCGGGGTCCCGGGGCTTTCCGGCTTCTATTCGAAGGACCTGATACTTGAGAAAGTTTTCGAGCACGGCGGCAGCTTCGTCTGGGGCGCCGGCGTCCTGACGGCCGCCCTGACCGCCTTCTACACCACCCGCCTGTTCATCCTGACCTTCCTGCGCGAGAAGCGCTCCCAGGGCCACGCGCACGAGTCGCCGCTTTCGATGACCCTGCCGATGGCCGTCCTCGGCCTGCTGGCCATAGCCGGCGGCTTCCTGCTGAAGGACCGCCTGTTCCTCTTCCTGGAACCGGCCGCCGCCCGCGGCGCCGAAGCCGCGCCCGAAGCTGCCAGGCTGATGCTGATCTCCGTCGGCGCCGGCCTGGCGGGCATAGCCGCGGCCTTCCTGCTGACGCTGCCGGCGTCCGCCGCCGCGCTGAAGAACGCGATGCCCCGCATCCACTCGCTTGTCTTCCACAAGTTCTATGTCGACGAACTGTACGGGGTCCTGGTAATTAAGCCGCTGAAGTTCGTCGCCGACAAGGTGATGTTCCAGCTGGTCGACGCCGGGCTGATCGACGGCCTGCTGGTCAACGGGACGGCCGGGGCCTCCTACGCCGCCGGCAAAGCGCTGTCGCGCGCGCAGAACGGGCGCCTTGACTTTTACGCGCTGGTCTTCACCATCGGCGTAGCCGCGATGCTTTTCTGGATAATTTAATGGAACTGCTTACCAATCCTCTTTCCCTTCTTATAATCCTGCCGGCCGCGGCCGGCCTCGCCCTGCTGGCCGTGCCGCCCGGAAAGACCGGCGCGCTGAAAGGGCTGGCCCTGGGCGCGACCCTGCTGACGTTCCTGCTCTCGCTCAAACTTTACGCCGGCTTCGACCCCGCCCAGGCCGCTATGCAGTTCCAGCTGGACAAGCCCTGGCTGCCGGCCTACGGCATAAATTATTTCCTCGGCATCGACGGGATCAGCCTGCTGATGATAATGCTCACGGCCCTGCTCATGCCGGTCTCCGTGCTGGCCTCTTTCAGCTACATCAAGGAGAGCCAGCGCGCCTATTACGCCTGCCTGCTGTTCCTGGAAGCCTCGATGATAGGCGTCTTCGCGGCGCTGGACCTGTTCGCTTTCTATATGTTCTGGGAAGGGATGCTGATCCCGATGTATTTCCTGATCGGCATCTGGGGCGGTCCCAGGCGGATCTACGCCGCGCTCAAGTTCTTCATCTACACCATGGCCGGCTCGGTGCTGATGCTGGTGGCCATTCTGTGGGTGGTCTCGGCCCATCACGCGGCCACCGGCGCGTGGACCTTCTCCCTGCCGGCCCTTTACGGCGGCGCCCTGACGGCGCAGGCGCAGTTCTGGCTGTTCGCGGCTTTCGCCCTGGCCTTCGCGGTCAAGGTCCCGCTCTTCCCTTTCCATACCTGGCTGCCCGACGCGCACGTGGAAGCCCCGACGGCAGGCAGCGTGCTGCTGGCCGGCGTGCTGCTGAAGATGGGCGTCTACGGCTACCTGCGCCTGGCAGTGCCGCTTTTCCCCGACGCCGCACGGGTCTTCGCGCCCTGGCTGGCGGGCCTGGGCGTGGTCGGCATAATCTACGGCTCGCTGGTGGCCTGGAGCCAGCGGGACATGAAGAAGATGGTGGCTTATTCCTCGGTGGCGCATCTGGGCGTGGTCGTGCTGGGCATAATGGCTTTCGAGCCCTCCGCCGCGGCCGGCGCGGTCCTGCAGATGGCGAACCACGGGCTTTCCACCGGCGCGCTGTTCCTCCTGGTCGGCGTGCTGTACGAGCGCCGCCACACGCGCCTGATAGAGGATTACGGCGGGCTGGCTAAAGTGATGCCAGGGTTCTCGGCGGTCTTCATGATCGTCACCCTGTCCTCGATAGGCCTGCCGGGGCTCAACGGCTTCGTCGGCGAGGTCCTCGTCCTTTTCGGTTCTTTCAAGGTCTATCCCTGGCTGGCCGGCGCCGCCGTGGCGGGCGTGATCCTTTCAGCCGTGTACATGTTGGGGATGTACCAGCAGGTCGTCTTCGGGCCGCTGCGCCATACCGAGAACAAGGTGCTGCCCGACCTGAGCGCCAGGGAATGGCTCTACCTGGCGCCCCTGCTCGTTTTCATCGTGCTGATAGGCGTCTGGCCGGGCCCTTTCCTCAGGAGGACCCTGCCCGCGGTAAACTCCTACATCGCGCTTTCACAGCAGAAGACCGCCCCGCTCCCGGCCGAAATAAATATAGTGGCCGGAGGGGAGGAAAAAGAATGATCACCGACCCTCTCTCCTACGCTGCCTCCGCCCTTTCCGGACCGCTCCTGCTTGTGCTGGCCGCCTTCGGCTGCCTGCTGCTGCCGCTTTTTATTAAACGGCTCAGGGGCACGCAGGGACTTATAGCGCTGGGCGCGGCGCTGGTCGCCCTAACTTTCCTGAGGCGCGCCCCTTCCGCTGAGTTCTCTCTCTTCGGCGGAGCGATGCTGCTGTCCCCGCTTTCAGCCTACCTGTGGGCGTTCGCGCTGCTGGTCCTAATCGTAGTGGCCGTCCTTTCCATCGCCCGCCTGGCCGCGCCGGCCGAAAGCCAGGGGGAATATTATTTCCTCCTTTTCATGGCGACGATCGGGCTGATGGTCCTGGTGACGGCCGGGGACCTGTTCACGGTTTTTATCGCGCTCGAACTGCTGAGCCTGCCCGTCTACGCGCTGGCCGGCATCAGGCGGTCGAAGCCGGGGCTCGAGGCGGCGTACAAGTATTTCATGCTCGGGGCTTTCGGCTCGGGCATGACCGTAATGGGCATAGCGATACTCAACGCCCTGTACCCTTCGCTGGCCTTCGCCGCGCTTAAGGCGGCCCCGGCCCAGCCGCTGGCCCTGGCCGGCTTCCTGCTGGTGATCTCCGGCTTCGCTTTCAAAACGGCCCTGGTTCCGTTCCATATGTGGGTACCGGACGCTTACGAAGGCGCGCCTACGCAGGTTTCGGCTTTCATGGCGGCCGCGGTCAAGGCCGGCGGCGTGATAGTGCTGTGGCGGCTCTTCAGCCTTTTCGACGGCGGGCCGGTGCGCGAGATCTTCTGGTGGCTGGCTGTGCTCACCGCGGTGTCGGCGAACCTCATGGCGCTGGCGCAGAAGGGCCTGAAGCGCCTGCTGGCTTATTCGAGCGTGGCCCACGCGGGTTACATGGCGGTGGCTTTCTTCGGCGGCAGGCAGGGCTTCGAGGCGGTGCTTTACTACCTGCCTGTCTACGCTATGGCGACGATCGGGGCTTTCTCGGTGGCGCTGCTGCTTGAAAAGGAAGAGCGGGGGCCGCAGATCGAGGACCTGGCCGGGCTGGCGAAGTCCCGGCCGTGGCTGGCGGGGGCGATGTCGGCTTTCATGTTCTCGCTGGCGGGAGTTCCGCCGTTGGCGGGCTTCTTCGCGAAGTTCTACGCTTTCGCCGGCGCGGTGAACGGCGGCTATACGGGGCTGGTCGTCATAGCCATCATCATGAGCGCCGTGTCTATTTATTACTACCTCAAGGTCACCGTGGTCATGTACATGAAACCGGCGGCGAACGGGCACACGCCCGAAGCCCCGGGCATGATCGAAGCGGTAATATTCCTGATGGCCGCCGGCGTCATCCTGGCCGGCGTCTTCTCCCGCCCTCTACTAACCTTAGCCGCCGAAGCCTCCCGCTGGTTTTAATTAATTAAAAGACCGCGAGATGCAAGGGTTCGGGGTCCTGCCGCCCGAACCGGCTTTCCGGTCCAGCCGCTCCACCCATCCCCTGCTAGGAAGGCGAGATGTAAACCTGCCGTTCACCTTCCGCGGCTGGCCCAAAAAGCCGGTC
>Ga0079306_1000933_pt1 | contig 22398 bp, 15 predicted proteins | sample Methanotroph_Enr_FD_79181 | JGI IMG/M metagenome (GOLD analysis project Ga0079306, IMG submission 79181) | Enriched soil microbial communities from Old Woman Creek wetland in Ohio, USA - Methanotroph_Enrichment_5 | ecosystem: Environmental > Terrestrial > Soil > Wetlands | place: USA: Ohio...
AAATGGAGTTTTGACGAGAACCTATCATGCCTGGCAATGATGTCAGCTGCAGCCTGCTCCAGCCAGGGGTCTTGTTCAATTATTCTGGGTAATTTATCCGGATTTTCCATCTTTTGTGATAGTTTTTTTCTTGTGAGAACTATTATTCTTGCAAATTATGCATTTTTCTTTATATTCATTTAGCCTTTTTCCTGTATCTGATAAAAAAATATCAACTTCTGCTGATCGTGAATTTACTATTTTGAAGGAAAGTTTATCAGAATTGAAAAGTACAATATTTCAAACTAAGGAAAGTGATTGATCAAATTAGTTTAACGGGTAATAAATATTTGTCTGCCATTTACTTGAATCAGGTTCCATTAAAGGATTGGTAACATACTCCTCCCATACAGGGCCGGAAACCTGTAATGCATTGTCATTTATATACATCTGCATTGCGTTATAAGCACCTGATATATATTTATAAGGCCCAAAATACCTGAACAATATTGTTTTTTGAGGGACTTTTACAGTACAACTCAGACCTTCTGGAACTTCAACCATTGAGGCAACAGGCATGCATGCTTCTATATCAAAGCTCCCTTTAGTGTAATTGTGAAAGATTGCTAAGGGAGAACCGGTAGGGGAGAGGTTTCTTGATTTCAAAAACTTTGATATCTTTTTATACATACCAGATAATTTTATGGAAACGGTTCGGGGGGATGCCGTATCGCGGGTTGATATCAATACCCGGGCAGGCATCTCAAAATCAAGTATTTCATATTCGGTATTGCTGGTAATATCCTGTAATAGAGCATCAAGATTTAATAATCCTTTCTCTAAATCGGGTCCGATCATACGATCTGCAAACAGGCCCAACCATCTTGATACTGGATTCATTCCAAGGTCGCTGATAAGACTCCAGATGACCTTTGTTTTTTGATTCTCCATTGCGAAATGAAATTTGCTAATTGATTTACCCTTTTCGCCATAATCAATGACTATTTGCAATGAATCAAATGGTGCGCTGGAAATGATTGACAGACTGCCTTTTCCAACATTTTTATCGTTGCTCAGCCATTTATAAGTTGCCCCTGCACCAGCTTCTGGTCCGGAAAAAAGGATTTGCATGGTTGTATCTGTTTGGAGCCATGGAGACCATTTTTTCCATTTTTTCAAAGTATTAACCTGATTGAAAGTGATTTTCTGTGATGCACTTATTAACATGCTTCGCTCGACATGTATCTGCCCGGGAAGTAAAAATCCGACAGATATAATGATTATGACGATACAAAGGAAAAAAAAGAGTACACGTCGAAGAATTTTCATTATTGCGATGCAATTTGTTCCGTAAAAATACAAAATAATACAATGGTAGGATTTATCGGGATCCAGAAGAAATTTTTATATAAAAAGCATGGTTATTTCATGTTTGTGGAATGATTATTGAGTAATTTTGTTATAAATCCTACAAATAACAATACTATGAAAAAACTCATTTTTATTGCCCTCCTGGGCGCATCGTTATTTTCAACTTCATGCACGAAAGATACAGGTGGAAATGCCGACATCAGGACCGTTGATTTTATTGTTCAGAGTACCGATTGGGTTGAATATGGTATTCAAGGTGAACAAGGATATGGGTATGCAGTTGACCTCGATTTTCCTGAAATTACGAATAATGTGATCCAGAACGGGATGGTGACCCTTTATATGAAAAGAGGTGAAACCTGGACTTCCGTTCCTTTTAATTACTTTTATTTAAGTTCCGGAGGCGTTGGTTACCAGGGAGGTTATTTTTACTCAATGAAAGTCGGGGTATTTTCCATTGATTATTATGAAAGTGATCAACAAACATTAAATCCGGGTACACAGATTTTCAGGCTGGTAATTGTTCAACCCAAATAAATTGGTTCTTATTCAGAGAAGCCTCGCTTAGCGGGGCTTTTTTTTGTAAGTTAGTGGTTTAGAAAATAGCAGGGCTCTTTATTCAAAGTATAATTTAAAGATCACATTAACAAACATATGGAGAGAGAAACAAAAATTGAATGTCCGAAGTGTGGCACTGAAATCAACGTGAATGAAATTCTTTACCATCAGCTTGAAGATGATTTCAAGAAAAGATATACGGCTCAGTTGGCCGAAGAAAAGAAAAGATATGATGCCGAACTCGAAATTCTGAACCAGCAGAAGGATGAATTTGAGAAGAAAAAACAAAAAGAGAATGAACTCTTCCAGGAAAAATTACAGTTGAAGCTTAAGGAAGAACGACAAATACTTGAAAAACAACTTAAAATAAAAATAGCTGAAGAACAATCGGAGCAAGTTGCCATCATGCAAAAGGATTTGCTCGAACAGTCGGAAAAGCTGAAAGAACTTAGCCGAAGTAAAGCAGAAATTGAACGACTCAAACGGGAGAAAGATGAGCTTAAAGAGAGCGTAATGGCTGATGCCGAACGTGCACTGAATCAAAAACTTATAGAAGAAAAAGAAAAGATCAGGAAAACCGAACAGGACCGTAATGAATTGGCGTTCAGGGAATTGCATAAACAATTAGAGGATCAGAAGCGACTTACTGAAGAGATGAAACGTAAGCAGGAGCAAGGCTCTATGCAGTTGCAGGGTGAAATACAGGAACTGGCAATTGAGGAGTGGCTGGCAGCTAATTTCCCGCTCGATACAATCGACGAGATTAAAAAAGGTGCCCGGGGCGGTGACTGCATCCAGACTGTGAACACAAGAACAAAGCAGAATTGTGGCACCATATATTACGAAAGTAAGCGCACCAAAGATTTTCAGCCAAGCTGGATTGAAAAATTCAAAAACGATATCAGAGATAAAGGATCCAACATTGGCGTACTTGTAACCGAGGTATTGCCTTCGGATATGGACCGTATGGGTTTAAAGGAAGGTATCTGGATATGTACATATGAAGAGTTCAAGGGATTGTGCAAGGTGTTGCGTGAAGCTATAATTCAAATCAGCAATGCTACAATATCCCAGGAAAATAAAGGCGATAAGATGAGTATGCTGTATGATTTCCTGACCAGCAACACTTTCAGGCTGCAGATTGAAGCAATCGTTGAGGGCTTTACACAAATGCAGGCGGATCTTGATAGTGAAAAACGTGCTATGCAAAACATATGGAAAAAGCGTGAAAAACAACTCGATAAAGTGATTACGAATACCATAGATATGCATGGCTCTATAAAAGGAATTGCAGGAAATGCCATACAGGATATCAAGCAACTTAATATGCCGTATTCCGATTTACTTTCGGAAAACTCGGAATCTTAAACCAGAAAACTTTCAATAAACATTCCTGTTGAAATATTCATTTCTTTGGAACTTGAGAATCAATATTAAAATTGAGCATATGTTGATGGGTTAAAGGGAATTTTGCAGATATATATTTAGCCCATAATTAATATTATGTTAAATAGAAAATATAAAATAAAAGAACCCGGAATATCCGGGCTCTCCTATCAGGATAATAATGAATTACATTTTACTGAGTTTCGCGTTAATTTCACCAAGTTTCTGAGTCATATTCAAACGTGCATAGATCTCTTTCAGAGATACCAATGTGGGTTTGTCGTCCGGATGCAAAGCTTCACATTTCTCCAGGTAAGGCAGTGCTGAATTCAGGTATGCATTTCCTTCAGCAAGCATTTTATCATATTTAACAGTTTCACTGATTGGCAGTTTATTTGCCTCATTGATAACTTCGCCCCCTTTATTGAAATAAATTGCTCCCAGGTTAAATAAAGCGTCAAAATAATTTGAATCGACTGCCAGGGTTTCTTTGTAAGCAGAAATCGCTTCATCAAAATATTTTTTCCGGTCAGCTTCGGAAAGGCTGGTGTCATTTTTCAGCAAATCATAGGTAACCCCTATTGCATATAAAACGGATACGTTTTTAGGTTCTTTCTCTTTGGCAATCATAAGGCTAGAAACGGCCTTTGCATGATTATTCGTTGAGATGTACATATTAGCTTCTGTAATAACAAGATCAGTATTACCCGGGAACATAGCTTTTCCCTTGTTTATGATTTCAGATCCTTTTTCAAGATCACCCTTATCTTTGTAAAGATTTGCCAAAGAAGTATATATGCTTACTTCTTTCATTTTTACATCGACCAGGAACTGATACTTCTCAATTGCTTTATCAATAAATGACTTATCAACAGCTGCTTTTTTCTCGAGGCATAATGCAGCACCATAATACGCTAACGTATCAATAGTGTGATTTTCATTACTGATCTTAATAGCTGTTTCGAAGTGTGGCAAAGCATTATCATAGTTATTCTGTTGAAACTGTGAGATACCTTCGTTAAAAAACTCACCGGCTATTGAGGTCATTCTTGCAGCAATGTCAGCCTTAAATTCTTCTTTGGTGTCCAATTCACGGGCCTTAGTGAAGGCCTCATAAGCAATATTAAGGGCATCAGGCGCCAATAAAGTTTTTGCCGGAGACAGTTGAATATCGAGGTAAATGCCGCCTTTATAATACCAGACTTTGGCATCAGTGGCAGCTTCAGGATAAGCGACGGCTTTATCAATCGCTTCCTTCGCTTTAACGTAATCTTTTTTATTCCAGAAACTGTATGCTGCATTTCGGTCTTTTTTAAACTGAGCAAAAGCTCCACTTACCAGCATAATTAGGGCAAATAAAATAAGAGTTCTTTTCATTTCCTTAACTTTTAACGTTAGTTTTTATTGAATTAGGTTAATTATTTAATATTTAGTTTTTTATCCTTAATTATTTAAATCAGGCAAATCAGTTTCTTCTATAGAATCCTGGTTATCGTCAAATTCATTTAATACGGTTCCATCCAACATTTCTATATCTTCAGTTTCTTCCAGTTCGCATTCAACCTTTGCAACAGCTGCAATTCCATCATCTTCTTTCAGGTTGATAAGCCTAACCCCTTGTGTTGCCCGTCCCATCACTCTCAGATCGCTAACTCCCATCCGGATAATGATTCCCGAAAGATTTATAATCATCAGGTCATCGGTATCTGTTACATTTTTAATGGCTATTAAACTGCCGGTTTTCTCAGTAACATTAATGGTTTTAACTCCTTTTCCTCCTCTGTTCGTAACCCTGTAATCCTCAAGATCCGACCGCTTGCCGTAGCCTTTTTCCGAAACAACCAGGATAGACTCTTCAGGACTATTAACACATATCATGCCAATTACTTCGTCATTCTTCCCTCCCAGCGTAATACCCCTTACTCCTGTAGCGGTCCGACCCATCGGACGGACAGTGGATTCGTTGAAGCGGATAGCCCTGCCACTGCGCAATGCCATTAAAACTTCGCTGGTTCCATTGGTCAGCCTGGCTTCTAGCAAATGATCACCTTCGTTAATATTTATTGCATTGATACCATTTAGTCGGGGACGTGAATAAGCTTCAAGCGAGGTTTTCTTAATAGTGCCTTTTTGGGTACAGAGTATTATATAATTGTTCTTTACATAATCTTCGTCTTTCAGGTCTTTCAGGTTAATAATTGCCCTTACCTTATCGTCAGCCTCGATATTCAGCATATTCTGGATTGCCCTACCCTTCGAAGTTTTACTACCTTCGGGTATTTCATATACCCTAAGCCAGAAGCACTTGCCTTTTTCGGTAAAGAAAAGCATATAGTTATGTGCAGTTGCGATATAAAGATGCTCAAGAAAGTCTTCTTCGCGTATATCAGAACCTCTGGCTCCGCGTCCTCCCCTGCTTTGACGACGGTATTCCGAAAGCGGGGTGCGTTTCATATAACCCATATGGGATATGGTAATCACAACAGCTTCGTCGGCAATGGTATCTTCGATTCTGAAATCTTTCGCGCTGAGTTCAATCCGGGTTTTGCGTTCATCGCCGTATTTTTCCCTGATTTCAGTTAGTTCTGTCTTAATAATCTCAAACTGAAGCGTTTCGTCTGCAAGAACACTTAAGAAATAAGCTATGATTTTCATCAATTCAGCATATTCTTCTTTCAGTTTTTCCCTTTCTAGTCCTGTTAAACGCTGTAAACGCATATCCAGGATTGCTTTTGCCTGAACCTCGCTGAATGAAAAACGTTCCATTAATTTAATCCTGGCTTCGTCAGGTGACGCTGCAGACCTGATGAGTGCGATTACTTCATCAATATTGTCAAGAGCAATTAACAGGGCTTCGAGTATATGGGCACGTTTCTGAGCTTCAGCCAATTCAAACCTGGTCCGTCTAAGAATTACTTCATGCCGGTGATCGATAAAATGACCAATAAGCTGTTTGAGGTTTAGCTGATACGGTCGACCTTTTACAAGCGCTATTGCATTGGTGCTAAATGATGTTTGTAAAGCAGTATACTGATATAATTTATTCAGTACGACATTAGAAACAGCGTCCTTTTTGAGTTCGTATACAATCCGGAGACCGTTACGGTCGCTTTCATCACGAATGTCATAAATACCTTCAATTTTTTTCTCATTTACAAGGTCCGCTGTTTTTTTGATCATTTCAGCCTTGTTAACCTGGTAAGGAATTGAAGTAAAAACGATTGCTTCACGACCTTTTTCATCGGTTTCAAAAGTAGATTCACCACGCATCACTAAACGCCCGCGACCTGTTTCATAGGCTTCGCGCACGCCTTCATAACCATAAATAATACCACCAGTAGGGAAATCAGGCGCCTTGATATATTTCATCAGGCCCTCAATCGTTATTTCCTTGTCGTCGATGTAAGCAATACAGCCGTTTATGATTTCGGTAAGATTATGCGGCGGGATATTGGTAGCCATTCCGACAGCAATACCAGATGTACCATTAATTAAGAGGTTTGGTATTTTTGCCGGTAAAACCGTAGGCTCCTCAAGCGTATCGTCAAAATTCAATTTAAAATCTACCGTATCCTTGTCAATATCAGCGAGCAATTCTTCTGCTAATTTGCGCAGGCGTACTTCCGTATAACGCATGGCAGCCGGGCTGTCGCCATCAACAGAACCAAAGTTTCCCTGTCCATCAACAAGCGGGTATCGTAACGACCAATCCTGGGCCATACGCACCATGGCATCATAAACTGAAGTGTCGCCATGAGGGTGATATTTACCAAGGACTTCCCCAACAATACGGGCTGATTTCTTATATGACCGGTTGGAAAGAACTCCCAAATCAAGCATACCGTACAAAACTCTTCTATGAACAGGTTTTAATCCATCGCGCACATCGGGAAGTGCACGCGAAACAATTACCGACATCGCATAATCGATGTAGGCGCCTTTCATTTGTGTTTCAATATTTACAGGGAGTATTCTTTCCCCGTCCTGAATGTTATCCATTTATTAATCCCTTCATTTATAGCAACTTAAGTTATTGCTAATATCTCTACGAAAGTACAATTTTTTTTGATATAAAAAATGCAATTTTAAGCTTTTTTGTACCTGTTTTCAACATTTGCCTGTTGATAATATCAAATTACTGAAAATGAAGGTTTAATACCATATATGCAAATCATTTCAATAAACTATTTACGAACTTGTGCGTTTATATTGTAAATTTGTAAACATTATTATAAATAGTAATTTAGTTAAGGACTGGTATATACATGGAAGCAAAATTTTCACAGAGAGTAAAAGATGTTTTGTCTTTTAGCCGTGAAGAGGCTATTAGGCTTGGAAATGAATACATTGGTGTTGAACACCTCCTGTTAGGTATGATTCGGGAAGGAGAAGGATTAGCAATACGCATACTTAGTTATTTGAATGTTGATATGGCTGAGTTACGCCGTACCATTGAAACAGCCATTGCCAACCCGGCTAACCACAATAAAGTAAATGATAATCTGCCTTTGGTGAAGCAGGCGGAGCGTGCACTTAAACTAACTTACCTGGAAGCCAAACTCTTCAATAGCGAATTAATCGGAACGGAACATCTCCTGCTCGCAATCCTGAAAGATGAAGATAATCTGGTAACTCGTTCAGTTAAAAAATATAATGTTGATTACGATTTATTCAAAGAAGAAGTGAAATCATATTTAATTACGGGTGAAGATTCTTCACAATCTCAGGGAGATAAAGAAAGGCTATTCGGACAATCAGATTTCGACCCTAAGGATGAACTTTCAGGAAGTTCACAGGATGATGATCCGGATGAAGGTGGTGGTATCGAAAACCTGAGAAAGACTGCCGATAGTAAATCGAAAACGCCTGTACTCGATAATTTTGGCCGTGACCTTACAAAAGCAGCTGAGGAAAATCGCCTCGATCCTATTGTGGGTCGTGAGAAAGAATTGGAGCGTATATCACAGATTCTTAGCCGCCGTAAAAAGAACAATCCTATTTTGATTGGTGAACCGGGAGTTGGGAAATCTGCTATAGCAGAAGGATTGGCTCTTAGAATAATACAGCGAAAAGTATCACGTGCCTTATTTAACAAAAGGGTTTACACGCTTGACCTGGCGTCGTTAGTTGCCGGAACAAAATACCGTGGACAGTTTGAAGAGCGGATGAAAGCCGTGCTTAACGAACTTGAGAAAAACCGTGACATTATTCTGTTTATTGACGAAATACATACCATTGTCGGCGCCGGGAACGCCAGTGGATCGCTTGATGCGAGTAATATGTTCAAGCCGGCGCTTGCGCGTGGTGAAATTCAATGTATTGGCGCGACCACCCTTGACGAATACCGGCAATATATAGAAAAAGACGGCGCTTTGGAACGCAGGTTCCAGAAAATCCTGGTTGATCCAACTTCACCAGATGAAACTGTTATTATTCTGAACCAGATAAAAGAAAAATACGAAGATCACCATCTAGTAAAATATACGCCTGAGGCTATTAATGCCTGTGTTACGCTTACAAACCGATATTTGACGGATCGTTGTCTTCCGGATAAAGCAATTGATGCCCTAGACGAATCCGGAGCCCGTGTTCATATTTCGAACATGCACGTTCCTGTTGAGATAGTTACCACCGAAAGTCTCATTGAAGATATCAGGCAGAAAAAAATGAAGGCAATAAAAGGTCAGAAATATGAGGAAGCTGCCCGCTATCGCGATGATGAGCGTAAAGCTCAGGCTCAACTTGAGGCCTTAAAACAGAATTGGGAGGAAGATTCAAAAATAAACCGTCAGCTGGTTACCGAGGAAAATGTAGCCGAAGTAGTAGCCATGATGACAGGAGTTCCGGTACAACGTATAGCCGAGAATGAAGGTTCCCGACTCATGAATATGGAACAGGAACTTGGAGGCGCAGTAATTGGTCAGGAAAGTGCAATTAAAAAAGTAGTTAAGGCTATCCGCCGTAACCGTGCCGGTCTGAAAGATCCTAACAAGCCGATCGGAACATTCATTTTCCTTGGCCCGACCGGAGTTGGAAAAACTCACCTTGCCAAAATATTATCGCGTTATCTTTTTGATACCGAAGAAGCACTCATTCGTATCGATATGAGCGAATACATGGAAAAATTTGCTGTATCGAGACTTGTTGGAGCGCCTCCGGGATACGTTGGTTACGAAGAAGGTGGACAACTGACTGAAAAAGTACGCCGTCGCCCCTACTCTATCGTTTTACTCGATGAAATTGAAAAAGCCCATCCTGATATTTTCCATATCCTACTTCAGGTGCTTGACGATGGACAACTTACTGATAGTCTGGGACGTAGAGTCGATTTCAAGAACACAATTGTGATCATGACTTCCAATATTGGTTCCAGGCAACTGAAAGATTTCGGTGCAGGCGTTGGGTTTAGTACAAGTGCACGTCAATCGCAAAGTTCGAGTATTGCAACAAGTGTTATTGAAAATGCGTTAAAAAAATCATTTGCTCCTGAATTTCTGAACAGGATTGATGATGTTATTATTTTCGATTCGCTTGAGCGGGAGGATATTCATAAAATCATTGATATTGAACTCTCGCATTTATTCTCACGTATCCGCACTATGGGCTACGAACCTCGCATTACTGAAAGAGCCAAAGATTATATTCTTGAAAAAGGCTGGGATGAGCAGTTTGGTGCCCGGCCGCTCAAACGGGCTATTCAGAAATATGTTGAAGATATGCTCGCTGAAGAAATCATCCTCACTAAACTTGCTCCGGGTGATATCATCAATATTGATTTTGATCCCGAGATCAAGGATATGAAGATCGTGGTTGAAAAGCCTGATCAGCCTGCATTATTAGAAGCTGCTCCTGACCCTGTAGTATAATTTTGAACCAAATGACTTATCGTAAAAGGCGCCTAGATTTCAGGCGTCTTTTTTTTGCATTTTAAATTCCAATGAACATGAAAATATATGCAATTTACTTATAGTCAATATATTATAAACTTTAAAGTTTAATTAGCCCCCTCCCACTCTTTATAAAACTGATCAAGGTAGGTAAGCATAAAATTATGTCTCTGTTCAGCCATTTTTCTACCGGTTTGGGTATTCATCAGGTTTTTCAAAAGTAAAAGCTTTTCATAGAAATGGTTCATCGTGGGACCATCACTGTGTTTATACTCTTCTTTACTAAGATTTAGGTTGGGTTTGATATCAGGATTATAAATGGTTCTTCCTTTATGTCCTCCATAGTTGAACGTTCGTGCAATTCCAATGGCACCAAGCGCATCTAAGCGGTCGGCATCCTGTACTACATCCAGTTCGGGTGATTTGAATTTCTGCGATAGCTTTCCGCCTTTAAAAGAGATATTGGCAATTATTTTCTGAACATGAACAATGACATTTTCACTGACCTGCAATGACTGCAGGAATTCCTCGGCTTTTCGGGGGCCTATTTCTTCATCACCTCCATGGAATTTCGAGTCTGCAATATCATGCAACAAAGCCCCCAATTCGACAACAAATATGTCAACATTCTCATTTTCAGCGATATGTAAGGCTATTTTCCATACCCTGAATATATGCCACCAGTCATGACCGCCTTCGGCATCAGATAATGACGTTTTTACAAAATCAACCGTTTTGAGAATGATATCCTGGTTATTCATGAAAAATTATTAAGAGTGCGATGTTCTGTTGCTTCATGTTCTTGAAATCCGAACCTAGAGATAGCCAAGGTTATCTATAACAAATAGTAATAACAGGCAGAGGGAAAATGAAACAACAGGTGCAACGACCCACATCACAAAGAACTTTCTGACCTCTGTTTTTTTAAAAATATTTTTTGTTCCGAGTTTAGCTACACCAACTCCCAAAATGGCCGCTACATTCAATTGAACCAATGATGTAGGAATTCCTTTGGTAACCGAAGCAAATAAAAGTAAACTCGCTGATACAAATGCAATTATACCCGCTTCAAATTTGCCAAATAATACAATTTCTTTACCTGTATTATTCAATATCTTATTTCCAAAAATGGAACTGCCAATGGTAAAACTCGGAGCAACCATCAATATTGACAGGATCATAATTAGTATATAATTCTTATCTCCTGTGATATGCAATTCATTGGCGGTCATTGTTGCGATTGGACCGGCTGCATTGGCCACATTATTTGAGCCAATGGAAAAGGCAACATAAAGCGACATAAATAAGATTAAACCGTTGATAAAATGCTTCCTGTTCACATTGGTTGAGCGTGACATGGTCAGCCCTCTGCGGCGCATAGGCCGGTATATGTATTTACCAAAGAAAAGGCTCAAAAAAAATGCGATTATTGGAAGGATAAACCAAGCCGGTACGACTTCAATAAAAATTTTATGCGTATTTACTTTGTGAAAATATAATCCCGCTGCAAAAACAGCCAATACTGTGGATTGACTTGTTGACTGAGGAATTCCAAATAAATTGGCTATCAGTAATGAAATGGCAACCGAAAAAAGGATTATTGAAACGACTGAAAAAGTCATCACTTCAGGATTGATCAGATCTTTTCCGATAGTTGATGCTGTTTGCTTTCCGGCTAAGATGGCTCCAAGAAAAACCATGATACCGAATAAGCCCGGGATCAGGCTTTTACGCACGACATTTGCACCATATGCGGCTGAAAATGCCGGACCGGTACCACTTCCCCCCATCGTTATTGCCAGGAAAATGGCTACAATAAAAGGAATTAACAAATGACTAAAAAGTGGCACAAGAATTTCTTTAAAATAACTTAAGGTATAAGATGCTAGTAATCAATGTATAATGCCATTCCCTAACTTAGCCATCTTTCGGACAAAAGTATTATTAATAATTGATACTTTCTCACAACGATCATTAATAATTGTGGAACCGATCATCTTATCAAAGGAGAGCTATCTCCTGAAGTCAAACTCTCATCGCTACAACCATTACAATTTCTTAAAGACAAAAAAAGCGCCCCGGTTAAGGGCGCCTGCTTTCAATAAACTGGTTAGTTGAACTTGTAAGCATTATTTTCAATTAGCCTGTCAGCGATGCGGCGACGGGCTTCTTTTACATTGATACCGGCAACCTTGGTCAGCTTTTCGATGGCTGTGCGTAGATTTTCTGATTCTTCATGACCTGCAAATGAGTTCACTGCATCATTTGCTGATTTACGGATTATGTCAGCAGCATCATACATATAAACATCAAGCATATCGTGAAAAATCTCAGTGCTGCCCTTCAACGATTCTATTTTTTCAACTCTGAGAGCCAGTGATTCAGCAATATAGGTTTCCATGATCATTTCGGAAATATTGTTCATCACTTCCTGTTCCTTCACCAGGTTTTTATCAAAATATGTGGTTACGCCATGGATTGCAATAAGAATAACTTTTTTGAAATTAGCCAGGTAACGGCGTTTTTCAGCATAATATGTTTCACCTTCAACCTTACCTGATGAAATAGAATCCAGGGTATTGAAAAGATGTGCAGCAGGTCCGAAAAGGTCGAAATCGCCTTTCTGGGCACGTTTGATCAAAGTATCAGCAATGATCAGCCGGTTTATTTCGTTGGTTCCTTCAAATATCCGGTTGATACGCGAATCGCGGTATCCGCGTTCAACAGCCATCTCGGCTGAATATCCCATTCCGCCATGAATCTGAACAGCCTCATCAACTACATAATCCAATGCTTCGGAGCCATAAACTTTCAGAATGGCTGCTTCAACTGCATAATGGCTTATCCCTTCGATGGTAGCCCGGCCATGATCCATGCCTGAGGTTTTATTTTTTACTATCAGATCGTCGATATCCTTACTTACGCGATACGTTGCTGATTCAGCAGCAAAGGTTTTAATTGCCTGCTGAGCAAGTTTATGTTTTATAGCACCAAACGTGGAGATCAATACACAGAATTGCTTGCGCTCGTTGGCATACTTAACAGAATCATTGATGGCTTTTTTGGAAGCGCCAACAACATTTGCGCCCAGTTTGATGCGACCCATGTGCAGAATACTGAGTGCAATCCTGAAGCCTTCACCCTGTTTTCCAATCATATTTTCAATTGGAACTTTTACGTCGTTGTAAAATATTTGAGCTGTCGATGAGCCTTTGATTCCCATTTTTTTCTCATCAGGAGCAACAACCACGCCAGGCATATTGCGCTCGACAATAAAAGCGCTGAGAATACGGTCTGTTCCAACTTTGGCGAAAACCGTCTGAATATCAGCAAAGTTTGCATTGGTGATCCACATTTTTTGCCCGTTCAGGATATAATGTGTACCATCATCCGACAAGCGTGCATTTGTTTTACCTGCATTGGCATCACTTCCTGCACCCGGTTCGGTAAGGCAATACGAACCGATCAGTTCCCCTGTAGCAAGTTTTGTAACATATTTCAAGCGCTGAGCTTCATTGCCATAATAGGCAATGGGTAATGTCCCAATGCCGCAGTGCGCCATGAAAGCAACAGAGAAAGAATACCCGGCTCCGATAGTTTCGGCAGCAAGCATCTGTGTTACAAATGATTGTCCGAATCCACCAACCTCTTCAGGCAACGCAATTCCCATTAATCCAAGCTCACCTGATTTTTCAAGCATTTTCTTCATAAGAACAATATCCGGGCTATCAATTTTGTCCATATTCGGATATACTTCCGTTTCAAGAAAATCCTGGCACGTCTGAGAGATCATCAACTGCTCGTCGTTAAATTCTTCAGGAATGAAAACATCTTTGGCTTCTAGAGTATCCACGAGAAATTCACCGCTTTTTAATACTTTTCTGTTTTCCATGTTATTTAATCACTGTTTATAAAAGGTATTTACATAGTTTGCCAGCTTATGATGAAGGATCCGGCAAAGTCGCTGACCTGTTATTATCTCCGGATTGTTGCTTTTATTCCCCGATTATTCATTTTTCAGACAAAGCAGCCTGAATGCTGATTGCCAACGAATGAGAAAATCGGCCGAAAAGTACAAAATAACATCATTAAGCTTTACATATGTTGATAAAAATAAATATTCATATCATAGATAAGTTAATATAAAAAAAAGAACGCCCCTTTTAAGAGCGTTCTAATATAAATAAACAGCATTTCCTGAGTTTCCTGATAAATCGGGTTGGCTCAAATCAATTATTACATTTTGAAATCATTCACATCTTTAGGGTGGCAATTGTTTATAAAGCTAACGGAAGCAATATTTTCAGCCCTGCCTTTACGGATAAAGATGTCAGCAGATTTGGTATATATTTCGCTACGGTTGGCATCGTATAGTAACAAATAACCAATCAGAACATTAGCGGCCATTTCAACCATACGACGGGCGTGGAAATCAAAGTATTCATTATCATTGAATTCATTAACTTTCTCGACGGTTTTGGCATATTGTTCAGTCATTTTTTCGAGAGTGCCCCTGAGGTATTCCAGTTCCGGTTTAACCTGCAATCGGCCTCGATCGCGCATATTTGCCAGGTATGCGCCATTGCCTATGCTACGGAGGGCTGCAACTACCTGAAGCTGTGATGTTCCTTCGTAAATGGTGGTAATCCGGGCATCGCGGTAAATACGTTCGATCGGGAAATCCTTCATATAGCCGGTGCCGCCAAATATCTGGATGGCATCATACGCAATCTGGTTGCACTGTTCACTGGAGTAAAGTTTTACCAAAGGAGTGAACATATCAGCCAATTTCTGGTACATTTTAGCCTCCTGGCGTTCTTCCGGTTCCAGTTTTCGATCATTTGAGGTAAAATTATATGCCTTGTAAATATCTACATACCTGGCAGTTTCATAAAGCAGAGTGCGCATTGCGTCGATCTTTACTTTCATATTGGTAAGCATTTCGAATACTGCCGGGTATTTTATGATGGATTTACCAAACTGCTCGCGTTCGTTTGCATATTTATATGCCTCACGATAAGCAGCTTCTGCAATACCCACTGATTGTGAACCCACACCAAGCCGTGCCGAATTCATTAATGACATTACATATTTGATGAGTCCCAATTTGGTATCACCGATAAGTTTGGCAGGTGCATTGTGAAATACAAGTTCGCATGTAGGTGAACCTTTTATGCCAAGTTTGTTCTCGATACGGCGAACAGTAACCGCTTTATCGTTGCGATCGTACACAAAGAGTGAAAGCCCGCGGGCATCGGAAGTCCCTTCTTCGGAACGGGCCAAAACAAGTGAAATATCTGCATCGCCATTGGTAATAAAACGTTTAACACCATCCAGCATCCACTTGTGTTTGTGAATATCGTAGGTTGCTTTTAGCTGAACTGCCTGCAAATCAGAGCCAGCGTCAGGTTCAGTAAGATCCATGGCTGCCGTTGCACCTTTATGAAAACGGGGAAGGAATTCAGCTTTGATTTCTTCGGAACCAAATTCATGAATGGTTTCAGCGCAATCCTGTAAACCCCATATGTTGGCAAATCCTGCATCGGCACGCGATACAACTTCACCTGACATTACATAAGGTACAGTCGGAATGTTAAGTCCATCATACTCCCTGGGAAGCGTAAATCCAACCAAACCGGCTTTAACAAGTGCATCATAGTTTTGCTGGGTTCCGCGCGCATACTTAACCTCGTTATCAATAAGTTTTGGTCCTTCTTTGTCAACAGATTCAGCATTAGGCCCAATGATTTCACCACTGATTTCACCAATGATTTCCATTACTTTGTCGTAATTATCAATAGCATCTTCAAAATCAAGGGGAGCAAAATCGTATTTCTCTTTCTGGCTATAGCCTGACTCTTTCAGCTTCACTATTTTCTCCATCAAAGGATGGTTCAGGTGAAACTTCAGATGGGGATTGTCGGTATAAAAATTTTCCATTATGGTCGGTAGATTTACTTCGAGTTTTTCTTGTAATATTTGATCATTTTCGGAATCACATCAGCTACATTTCCGATAATGGTGTAGTCTGCAATATGATTTATAGGTGCACTTATATCGGTATTTATCGAAATGATCTGGGCCGATTGATCCATTCCGGCTCTGTGTTGAACAGCACCGGAAATTCCACAGGCAATGTATAGTTTTGGCCGCACGGTAACACCTGTCTGGCCCACCTGGCGTTCGTGCTCAACAAATCCGGCATCAACTGCGGCGCGCGATGCGCCTACCTGGGCACCAAGGATATCCGCAAGTTGAAAAAGCAGGTTGAAATTCTCTTTCGATCCTACTCCATACCCGCCGGAAATGATAACCTGCGAGTTCTTGATGTCGATCCTGCTCTTCTCCATGTGCCTCTCAATAATCGTAACCGCAAAATCATCATCCTTGAGAATGCTCTTTGCATCAATTTTATGGAGCTTGCCTTTGAACTTGTTCGAAAACAGTTCCTTCTTCATAACGCCTTCCCTGACGGTGGCCATCTGAGGACGGGTTTCGGGATTGATAATGGTAGCAATAATATTTCCACCAAAAGCCGGGCGAATCTGGTACAGGAGGTTTTTATATTCTGTCTGCGTTTTATTTTCGAAATGGTCGCCGATTTCGAGGCTGGTGCAGTCGGCTGTGAGTCCGCAACGTAATGCAGATGCAACACGGGGCGCAATATCACGCCCGATGCTGGTAGCACCAAAGAGAGCGATTTCCGGCTTTTCTTTTCTGAACAGATCAAGTATGATTGATGCGTGGGGCAGAGTAGTGTATGGAAACAGCCTTTCGTCGTCGGCATAATGGATTACATCAACGCCATACGGGTATAATGTACTTTCCAGGTTTGCAATCTTATAGCCAATTACAATTGCTTCCAGTTTAACATTGAGGTCGCCGGCCAGTTTTTTACCTTTTGATAAAAGTTCCAGGCTGACATCTGCTATCAATCCTTCTTCAGTAACTTCGCAATAAACAAATATGTTGTTCACGTGCTTTTTGTATTAGTCAGTGATTTTTATTTCTTTTTATAATGATTAGCCGATAATGTGGCTGTTAATCAGATCCTGCATCAGGGTTTCGATTTCCTTATCGGTTCCACCCAGCACTTTGGAATCTTTATGTTGAAACACAACATTTTCGATCTTTTTAACTTTGGTTGGCGATCCTGACAGACCCAGCATTTCAGCCTGTGCATTTAAATCATCGGCTGTCCATTCGTCAATAAGCAGGTATGGCCGATCGTTGTATAATTCAGTATAGTCTTTTGTTTCGTTCTGAAGTTCGGTTACTGTGCGGGCATGTTTGTACTTCATGAGCAATTTGGCAACCCGCTGCCTGCAAACCGGAGCAGAACTATGAACGGTAATGGCTGCAGGTAAAGTTGAATTAACTACTTCCACTCCTCTTTCGAGCCGGCGTTTCACAATTATTTTTTTTGCATCCACTGAAAGGATTTCTTCGGCATAGGTAATTTGAGGAATTCCGAGCTTCTCTGCAGTTTGCGGACCAACCTGTGCGGTATCGCCATCTATTGCCTGACGTCCCGAAATCACCAGGTGATAAGGAGCAAGTTTTTTAACAGCCAATGATAAAGCATAGGATGTAGCTAATGTATCCGAACCGGCAAATTTACGGTCGGTGATCAGGTAGCCGCGATCGGCACCGCGATACATGGCTTCACGGATGATTTCGGCAGCACGGAAAGGCCCCATGGTGAGAAGGATAACTTCAGCATAAGGTATTTTATCCTTAATGCTGAGAGCTTGCTCCAATGCATGTAAATCTTCAGGGTTGAAAATTGCAGGTAAAGCTGCCCTGTTTACAGTGCCATCCGCTTTCATGGCATCTTTTCCAACATTCCGGGTGTCCGGCACCTGTTTGGCTAGCACAATAATTCTAAAACGCATAAATTGTTATTCAGGTTATGACTTGTTATTAAGTCAATAATATTTTGCGATGGGAATTGAAGCCGCAAAATTAAACTTTTAGGGATAAACTACAAGAAAAAAATATGTAATGCAGCCTGAATCAATGTTTTAAATATGCAGATTGGTGCATATCTGTCTAGATATGAATAGGTTATAAGGAGAGTTAATAAAAAAAGTTAATGGAAAATAGTAAGTAAGAAAGAATAAACCACTATTTTCTATTTTTAAATAACTACTAACTTCTGAAATGCTACAGATCAAGCACCTGGACAATCAACTCCGCTATATCGAAGTTTTTCACATCCTCCTTGTTTTTATATTTCAAACCATCCGTCAGCATTGTCATGCAGAAAGGACAAGCCGTAGCCAGAATTTTTGCCTCGCTGCGTAATACTTCTTCTGTTCTTTCAATAAACACTTCTTTCTTGCCAGGTTCTGCTTCCTTAAACATCTGGGCACCACCGGCACCGCAACAGTATGAGAAACTTTTATTTCGCTCCAATTCCACAAAATCGGTGGTGAGCTTTTTCAGTATACTTCGTGGCGCGGCATAAATATCGTTTCCCCGGCCCAGGTAACAAGGATCGTGATAGGTTATGCGGGTATTTCCCAACATATTGACATCCAGTTTAATACTTCCATTTTCAATATACTTGTCCAGGAACTGTATATAATTGATTACCTCATAATTTCCACCCAGGTCAGTGTATTCATTTTTAAAAATATTGAAACAATGCGGGCATATGGTGATGATTTTCTTCACTTCATAGCCATTCAGTATCGCAATATTTTGCAAAGCCTGCATCTGGTATAACATTTCGTTACCGGCCCTTCGTGCGGGATCCCCGGTACAGGATTCCTCTTTTCCGAGAACCGCATAGCTGATATTAAGATGAGTCAGGATTTTGGCAAATGCACGTGAAACTTTTTTATACCTGTCGTCGAAAGCGCCGGCACAACCTACCCAAAAAAGATATTCGGGCTTTTCGCCCCGGGCAAATAAGTCGGCCATTACAGGGATTTCTATTTTTTTAGTTTCCATTACTTTATGAGATATTTAAATTTTTTTAAACCACAGAGGGACACAGAGTTAAATGGATCGGAAGCCTTTACAGAAATTTCCCTAAATAAATATTCTCCTTGAATATCCGTGCTCTCTGTGACTCTGTGGTTAACAATTAAGAAACTTTTATTTCCAGGTTTTCAGCCCATAGCAAACGATCTTCCGGCGAAAATTGCCATGGCGCTCCATTGTTTTCGATATTACTGAACATGGTTTTCAAGCCCGTTGGTGCATTGCTTTCTTCCATTACCAGGTAACGGCGCATATCCACGATCAGGGTAGGGTGGTTGATGTTAACAGGGCATTCCTGGGCACAGGCATTACAGGTTGTGCAAGCCCAAAGCTCTTCCATAGAAATATAATCCCGTAGCAATGATTTATTATCATTAAAGTCTCTGCCAATTTTTACTAATCCAGGACCTTTTTCCTTCATCCGGGCCCTTAAATCCATGAATATCTTTCGCGGTGATAACAATTTACCAGTTGTATTTGCAGGGCAAACTGATGTACAACGTCCGCATTCAGTGCACGATAATGAGTCGAAGTAATTTTTCCATGAAACATCTTCTACATCCTTAACCCCGAAACGGCTAACCGGAGCGTCGGCAGCCGGAGTTTCAAAAGTAGCATTCGGATCGAGCATGAGTTTCACTTCCCGGGTGATATCATCCATATTGGTCAGTTTGCCAAGTGGTTCGAGACGTGACAGGAAGGTATTAGGCACAGACAGAAAAACATGGAAGTGCTTGGAATACGGAAGAATGTTAGCGAAGATGAAAATCAACAGTATATGTGACCACCAGAAGATTTCGTGTGCTGTATGCAATTCTTTTATTGACAATCCGTTGAATATCGGTGCCAACGCATCGCCAACCGGGTAAACACCATAAATTGTTTCACCCGCAGCAAGTTGTAACTGAATATAGGCAGCATTCATACCCATCAGCGAAAGCATCAGCAGCATGATCATACTCAGGGCTATATTAGCATCCTGATGTGATAATTTCTTCATCTCTATACCTTCGAACCGGCTGATATGCATAAAAAGCCTACGGATTAAGAAAATAAGGATAGAAACAGCAACCAGCAACGCGAAAATATCTCCCGATGCCATGATAATATTGTACAGAATGCCTAATGTTTTTAATGATTTCTCAATACCCAAAAGTCCATCGATAATCATTTCGATGCTTCCGAAAATTATTACACAAAATCCCCAGAAAACTAGCGCATGGAAAAAGCCTATAACCGGGCGGCGGAAGATCTTTGTTTGCCCAATAGCAACTTCAAGCATTACCATAAATCGCTTTCCAAAATCACGGACAGGAAAGTTGGCTTTGGTAAATTTGAAATAGCTGATAAGCCTGCGAATGGTAAATGTAAATATACCAAGTGTTATCAACATGCTAAGTGCAAAAACAATCTGCTTTGCCATAATGAGTTGAATTACAATAAAAAATGTCCTTATAATAATTCAGGAAGAATATACTGACAGGGACTTTTCGGGTTGAGTTAGGAGTGATCTGATTATTTTGATTTCATTTCTTTAACAGCTTCAACCAGTTTGGGAAGCACTTTCAGCGCATCGCCTATAATTCCGTATTGCGCGGCCTCAAAAATCGGGGCATCCTTGTCAGTATTTATAGCAACGATAAATTTAGAAGAACTAACGCCTGCCAGGTGTTGTGTTGCTCCTGAAATACCGATGGCAAAATAAAGGTTAGGAGAAATAATCTTCCCTGTCTGCCCGGTATGTTCCTCGTGTGAACGCCAGCCTTCATCCGAAACCGGGCGCGAGCAAGCCGTTGCAGCACCTAGTAAATCAGCCAGTTCAACAAGTGGTCCCCAGTTATCTGGTGATTTCATTCCACGACCACCTGACACAACGATGTCGGCATCAGTGATCAGGATTTTACCCGATTGTTTCTGCACTTCTTTCACTTCTGTTTTCATCAGGCTGCTATCAGGCTGAATATCCATTTTTTCGGATTTGAAAGCTTTTGGCGATTCAGACAACTCAAAAGAATTCTGTGCCAGGGTAAGAATTTTAAGATCTGTTTTAATTACAACATCAGCGAAAGCTTTGCCGGAGTATACCTTTTTATAAACCACAAACGGATTTACACTTAATGGCAATTTGCTAACGCCAGTGGCAATACCTGCTTTAAGACGTACCGAAAGCCTTGGTGCCAATGCTTTTCCTGAATTATTGTTTGCCAGGACCAATACTTTGGCACCGGTTTTCTGCGCTGCTTCCGCGATCATACCTGTATAAGCCTGGTCATCGAGCGTCTTGATTAAAACATTCTCAATGCTGATTACTTTTTCTGCGCCATAAACAGCTAATTTCGCAAGTTCAGACGCATCAACTTTGCCAATTGATAAGACGATTGCCTGATCGCCAAGCATTTCTGATAATTTGGATGCATATGAAACTAATTCGAAAGATAATTTTTTGAACTTGCCATCCCAATTTTCGAGGTATACTAATACTGACATATAATGATTCGTTTTTTGATGTGAATGATAAATGGATTATAATACCTTGGCTTCGTTCTGAAGTAAAGCGATAAGCTGGCCGGCTTCGTCGGCATTTACGTATTTGCAGGCAGCGCGGGGCTTCGGCATTTCGTAATTTAATACCTCTGTCAGGCTTTCAATGACTTGTGGCTCAACGACTTTAATAGATTTGGTTCGAGCCGTCATAATTCCGCGCATAGAGGCAATGCGTGGTTCTTTTGCAATTCCTTTCTGTACTACTGCAATAAAAGGTGAAGGTACCGTAAGAATTTCCTTTCCGCCGTCAATTTCACGGGTAAGAATCGGCTGACTACCTTCAATTTTTACTGAAGAAACACCGGTTACCGAAGGATATGCTAAAAATTCGGCCAGCATCCCTCCTACCGTTGAACCATTGTGGTCGCTCGATTCAATACCGCACAAGATGATGCCAAAATTTTCGTTCCGGACAGCTTCCGCAAGCTGAGCCGCAATCATATAAGCATCTCCTGCTTCAATATTTACTCGGATCGCATCGTCGGCTCCAATGGCCAATGCTTTCCGTATGGTTGGATCTGAACTCGCTGAGCCAACATGAGCAACCGTGACAGTCTGAACGTCATTCGCAGCATCATCCTTCAGTTCAAGTGCACGTGTAAGTGCTAATTCATCCCATGGGTTTATAACCCACTGAATGCCATTTACATCAAGTTTTTTAAAATCGTCAACGAACTTAACT
>Ga0079306_1000935_pt1 | contig 22368 bp, 21 predicted proteins | sample Methanotroph_Enr_FD_79181 | JGI IMG/M metagenome (GOLD analysis project Ga0079306, IMG submission 79181) | Enriched soil microbial communities from Old Woman Creek wetland in Ohio, USA - Methanotroph_Enrichment_5 | ecosystem: Environmental > Terrestrial > Soil > Wetlands | place: USA: Ohio...
CCAGGCACTTTTAGCCGCTTCATCCATTGCAGCCGTGGTGATTACCGCTTCGAACCGCGCTGCCGCCGACCAGGTGCGATCTGTCTCCGGCAACGCCAGAGCCTCGGATCGCCATCTTTCTAAGGTGTCCACTGAGACTCCAATCTCGCGTGACACCGTCTCAACCGGAGAACTCTCCGGCGGCAGTAGTCGGACAACTGCCCGTTGTTTGAATTCTTGTGAGTATCTGGCCATTCATTATCTCCTCTGCCCCCTACATTACTGGAGAGCTATCGAGGCGACAACTATTTTGACACGGGGGGCCTTCTTACCCCTTGACAGAAACCAGGAACATCTTGTGCAAACCTGATGTCCTAGCGTACCAGTCTTGAATGGTTCAGACAAACCTTAACACGATGATAATGAAATGGCAGGGGTTGGTTCGTGCCCTGCCATTTCATTACCCGGAGCACCAAATACAAAGCCCACAATTCGCTAAAACAGACTACTTCCTCATCGATTTCTGGAAAGCGGCGTCAGCCTTTGCCGCTTTTTCATCTGCGATTCTTTCCCTTTCCTGTGCTGCCTTTTCAGCATTTTCGGCGCGGGCGGTGGCATCGTCTGCTTTTACCTTGGCCGCATCGGCTGCCGCCCTGGCCGCTTGAGCATCCTGCAATGCCTGATCTGCTTTCGCACCAATCAGATTTTGCTGCGCCTGCACCTTCTCGAGGTCACCGGATGTTGCGCAACCCATCATAGCAGCGAGAACAAGCATCATCGAGATCATCAAAAGATTTTTCTTCATCTGTAATACCTCCACTTTTTAGTTCATGATTGAGATTGCCAAAAACTACTTGCCTTAGCCTCTAATCACCTCCTTTATTTTGTGGCATGATGTTATTAACAGTGTTGTTGCAATACAGTACGCAGCACAAATTGTATCGTTAGATCGTGAAACTATATCTTTTTGACCGGTTCGATCAATATACCGTCTATTTCCAAATCTATCTTCAGGCGTTTGACCGCATCTTTGGCCTCACTGATATCATTGAAAGGGCCTGCGATAACACGGTACGTGTTGTCCCTCGATAGCACCCTTGCCGGTATCTGTGGCCCCTGGTGATTGACAATGGCGGCAATCCTAAGAGCATCGATCTCGTCGCGCACACTCGCAGCCAATACATACCACGCCTCTATTTTGAGCGCCGGTATTTCTGGTTTGCCATACAATGTGTCCGGGTGCTCGACTTCTACGGTGTCCGCAGACTCTCTTTTACCTCCTTGACTCATCTCGAAGATAGGAATAGGAATCCCACGAGCCTCGGTCTGTACTTCTTTAACTTTTTTCCAGTCAATAGTGCGCCCGGATTTCCTTTCAAGGTTTTTCAGCTTTGCGTACATCTTCTCTAGCTCAATAGCACCCGAGTCTTCTAGAGGCTTGTGAGCCTCCATGTAGAGGACTCCATTGCGCTGGCCTATGAGATATGGCTGATTGACAATGGCTACTGGAGTATTAACCGGAGTCTCGTTGTAGAGCGTCTTCACGTTTTCCGGATAGAGTCTCATGCAACCATTGCTTGCTTTAAGGCCAATGCTGGCCGGCTTATTGGTACCATGGATCAAATACCCAGCTTTACTCAAATAAAGCGCATATTCTCCCAAAGGGTTTTCTGGCCCCGGCGGAACTTCTGCAGGCAGGGGATCTCCTTTTTTCCGATGAGCCTCAGAAATTGAAGCGGGCACATGCCAGGTCGGTCGGGTCGCCTTGCGCTCCACATGCATTTGACCTGTAGGCGTGGGTTTCTCTTTGGTTCCGATGCCGACCGGGTAGGTCGACACCACCAGTGACTTATTGTCCCCTTTAAATTCGAAGAGCCTCATGGTGGCTAAGTTGACCACGATGCCTTTTCTGGGAATGTCCGGCAGAATGAAATTCAGCGGCAACACGATACGCTCTCCGGCCTCAGGCACCCATACGTCTACCCCCGGATTAGCTGCACTGATAGCATTGGTCCCCAAACCGAAGTGCCTCGCAATATCCGGCAGCGTATCCCCCTTTTCAAGCCTGACGACTGCCAACCGACCAATGACGTCGTCTCCCCTTGCAACCGAAAACTGATTCCGTTCGATCTCCTTTTCAGAATGGATTGGAATAAGCGATGTTTTCTCCTGGACACTTCTGGTAGCAGCACATCCGTTGAGAGATACGACGAACGCACATAGAGCCATAAGACGAAGCCAGCTGGATAAGAGTGACAAGTTGACTGTTCTGCACATGAGTAAATGAAGTACCTTTCCTGGTAATGGTAATGAATGGTAGTAATAGCTCAGCCCGCACGACGGCCAAGCTGCCGCCAGTACACGTTTATACTTGCAAACCTTGGTGACGACTTCTTCTTGTGATCATTCCGCTATTTCCATGTCCGGACACAGAAAAGCCGGGACCGAAGAAAAGGTGACATTTCGGCAACCCGGCTGTCTCAGTGAGACCCTATAGGCTTTCCGCCCCACCCTCGCGAGTGGTTGAGTATTATCGTTTACCACCAACCGTTTTGACCGCCAACGGCGCGAACCGGCATAACACGGCGCCCTTGCTGACTCTACCTCCTTTTTAGGGTTTGACAATAAAAAAGCCGGGGCCGAATATCGTGTGATATTTCGGCAACCCGGCTGTCTCTGTAAGACCCGTAGGCTTTCCGCCCCATTCTCGCGAATGGTTAAGTATTATCGACTATCTCTCAAACAATTTTGTTGCATATTACATTGCTACGAAGGTTTGTCAATATTTTTTGCAAATCCCAACCAGGGCTGTAGGCGGAGAACGGCGAACTCATCTTGCGCGAGGACCGGTTTCCTGTTAATGTAACGCTGATTTATTGTGAATGGCGTAGAGAAGGGAGTACCGGTTGTCGAGGAAGCGGTGCCGCCGATAACCGTGGTTTCTCGGTAACCGCAGGTGCATTCCCTCCATCAACGGGCAGACAAAGGAGATATACCTTGAAAGAGACGGACCACCGGACCGTGGTAGTGTCGGATGAGAGGAGGAGGCACTTTGTGCTGGCCCCCCTGATCGGCGTCTACCTCCTTTCCATGCTCATTACTCTTTCTCAACTCGGCGAGCCGTTTCCCTTTATGGGGAAACTTTATACAGGGGATAACAGTGAATCCTTAATATTTGCCGACAGCGTCATCTCTTTGTATCTCATTGTCGGCATCCTGAAGCGGCAACGACTCACGCTCTGGCTGCTCATCGCCTACAACTTTATCAAAAGCTTCAACGGGATCACGAACCTTCTTCTGCTCCCTGTCCAGCAGATGACCACCGCTTCGGGGGCCATCGTCCCCGACTACCACTACCGCCTCAACGCTTTCTGGGTGCTCGTTCTGTTCCTGCTGCTGAACGTGTTCCTATATGTTAACCGGCGCCACTTCGACAATAAATCTATTTATCTGTGGTAGCCGACCGGCCCCGACTGGTTCTTTCCAGGTCTGCCATCGTCTCGGCTGCGATTCTTGGCGACTCGCCACCGCACCCCCCCTGCGCCAGCCATAGTTCTTCGCTGCCTGGAAATCAGGGCAGCGCCGGCTTGTCCCGACCGTTCGTCGTCCTCAGCGCGCCGCCGCGCAGCGACCTTCCTTTCACAATAGCCTCATCGGTGGTGCTACAAACGTCCGCCCCCGGAACAACTTGCCAACCCGTTCGCACAAACTGCAAAGTTGCGGCCGCCCTTCGCCTGTAGCTCAGGAAAAACCGTCAGTCGCCAGTCCCGACAGCACTAGCTTTCCCACCATACGCGCACAAAAAAGGGCCATGCTGGTTGCCATGGCCCTTCAGGGTTTTCAAGACTGGATGGTTCCCAGCCGCAGCCGCTTCGGGCGGCTACGGCCAGACGTGTGTTTAAGCGGTAACCTTGCTAGCAGCAAGGACTTCCTTGGCTTCGGGCTTGTCCTTGATCCAGGCCTCGCCGACAGGAAGCTTGATGCCGGATTCAGCATAGACTGCGACTGCCATCAGGTACAGCGCGGAGAAGGCGCAAATCAGCAGGTCATACGCTGCAAAGGTCCCGGCAAGGGCGCTGCCGGCAAGTTCCTTCAAGTCAAGGCCGATAAAGCCAAGTAGCAGCGTAAGGAAGATGAAGGCCAGCGTCCCGTGGTGCTTCATTGAGGCGATGAAGAGGATGAAGGTGAAGATGGTCCAGGCTACCAGGAAGAATCCGAGATCCTGTGTGGAGAAGGCAAGGGTCGGATAGGCTTTGACCAAATCCGGGTTTTTGCCGAATATGAGCATGAGGCAAAGGGAGATCCAGAAAGCTCCATAGCCGGTAAAGGCACAAAAACCGAAGTTGTTGCCGGTTTTGAATTCCAGCAGGCCGGCGATGAGCTGAGCGGTGCCACCGAAGCAGAGCCCGATCCAGAGGACGGGGGCGATACCGCACCATCCCAGGTTATGGCATTGCAGCACCAATGTTGTCATTCCGAAACCAGCGAGGCCGACTACCGCAGGATTTCCCAGTTTCAAGTCACTCACATCTCCCTCCTATTTAACGTTGGTATGTTTAAATTCGCATCCTGACTACACTAAAAGCAACTAACATACCAATGTTATAAAATTTTGTATTCATTTGGATAACGTCGCTTTTTCAAGACGTTACCTCCTGCCACACAGATGCGACAACCCATGTCACTTTTGCAGGTTTTGCAGCATTGCAAAAAACGGCTTCGCCGATGTAGGGCTGTGAAAAGGTAGAAACGGCGGAAATTCTGCAAGTTCAGGTCGTAGGGGTCTATCTGGTGGGCGTTTCGCAAGAATGCAAATTAAAAAACAAGGTTTCGCAAAAGTGAAAAAACTATCTGTGCCCTTTCAGAAGGCTACCTTGGGAGGCGTTGCGAAGAGTGACCTGCGGAAATCAGGTGGTTATCGAGTGCGGGATTTGTTTGTGGGCGCAGTGACTAGTGTCTGTTTTAAGGGCACTGCGGAACTCTGCTACCTTGCGCACATCGCGCTGGCCAGTTTAAGTGTGGCGGCAATGTTGCGCGAGGCCGCACGGACGTTCGGTGCGGCGTTCGTCAAGGCTTCTTCCACGGTGCAAATTTGGCTAAGGACACTGAAAACCGCATCGATGCCGAAGTCGTGCACCACCCCCACGTCGGTTGACAGACAACCGGCGATTCCGATGACCGGTTTGCCATGACGTTTTGCCACGCGCGCCACGCCGATCGGCGTTTTTCCGTGTATGGTCTGGCTGTCGATGCGCCCCTCACCGGTAATCACCAGATCGGCATCCCTGACGCTTGCCTCCAGCCCGACGGCTTCTATTACGATCTCTATTCCGGGTCGCAGGTCCGCGCCCAAAACTGCCAATAAAGCGGCCCCCAGGCCCCCCGCTGCTCCGGCGCCCGGCACCAGGTCAACCTGAACACCCAAATCCCTGGCGATCACCCCGGCATAGCGGACGAGATTCCCATCCAGCTGAGTCACCATGTCAGGGGTGGCTCCCTTCTGCGGGCCGAAGACCGCACTGGCGCCTTTGGGACCGGTCAACGGGTTATCGACGTCGCAGGCCACCTCGATCCTGCACTCCTTCAGGCGCGGGTCGAGGCTGCTGATATCGATGCGGTCCAGGCTTTTTAGACTGGCTCCTCCGAAATCGATGTCCCGCCCTTCCCTATCCAGCAGTTTTACCCCCAGAGCCTGGAGCATGCCGGCTCCGCCGTCGTTGGTCGCGCTGCCGCCAATACCGATGATCAGATGGCGCGCACAGGCATCCAGTGCGGCTTTGATGAGCTCTCCGGTGCCGAAGCTCGTCGTTGTGAGAGGGTTGCGCAGCTTCGAGGGAACCAGGGCAAGACCGCTGGCCGCCGCCATTTCGATGATCGCAGTAGTCCCAGCTCCGGTGAGACCATAAAAGGCCTGAACCGGCTCACCCAGAGGGCCCGTTACCCCAAGGGCTACCAGCTTGCCACCGGTGGCTGCCACCATGGCCGCGACGGTTCCTTCACCGCCGTCGGCCATGGGAATCTTAAGGTAGTCCGCATCAGGGAAAACCTCACGAAAGCCGGCCTCGATCTCGGTCGCCACTTCGAGTGCCGTCAGGCTTTCCTTATAGGAATCAGGGGCAATGACAATTCTCATGGGCCAGCACCTTTTGTTATGCGGCTCGCTGCTACCTTGGCCATCGTGCCGATTTGAGAAAGAGACACTTTGACTATATTTCAGCGACTATGGGATCGGTTTCTGTATCGGATACCGGCAATTTAACTTGCGCCGAGTTAAGGTTTCGCACGTTGTAGTAGGTCGCAGCGAGGCCGCTGGCAAGAATTACCGCAATGCCAAGCCAGGCGGACCAATTCAAAACGTCCCCCCAGAGGAGTACCCCCCACGCACTGGAAAAGAGAATCCCCGTGTACTGCAAGTTTGCCGTTACCAGCGTGTTGCCGAGTCGATAGGCGCGTGTCATGGCAACCTGCGCCACCGTGGCACAGACCCCGATGGCGAGTATAAGCATGATGCCCGTGCCGCCATGGGCATGCCACCCGTGCAAATTGCCGCTCACCCTGCTCTCGCCGAAACAAGTTCCCACAAATCCGGCGACGGTGCCTACGGTAGAGAGATAGAATACTACACGGGCCTCTGTCTCACCGAGCTGCCCCAGATGTCGAACCTGCAGATACGCCAGTGCCGACAGTATGCCCGACACCAGCGCCACCATGCCGGCAAACCACTGGTCGGCGTGAATGGTGGGGCGCAAAAGCAGGATCACGCCGACAAAGCTCATGCCGATAGCGGCAACCATCCTCCATTCGTGCTGCTTTTTTCTGTGCCATATCGCGCCGGCACAAAGTATTGCGGCAATCCAGATAGAAGACATGTAATTCAGGGTCATCCCAGTTGCCAAGGGGAGCTTGCCGACCGAGAAGAACCAGAGCCACATAGCAGTAACACCAAGGATGCCGCGCCAGAAATGATGTCTGAGAAAGGGAGTTCTGAAACTGTCGTGATTATACACGATCAATGCAGACGTTATGACCATTCCGATGCAGCCGCGGTACATCACTATTTCAGAAGTCGAGTACAAGCTCGATGCCAGCTTGATACAAGCACCCATAACGGAAAATATAAAGGCAGCAAAGAGCATCCATAGAGATTGCATAGGTGGTAACTGTTACCTCGTCCCGGTCATGGTTGCAAGTCATAATTTATGATTTCGTTGCCGAAACGGATATACCCTTTACACTACCCCAACGTCATGCGATTATCCTTTGCGTCAGAGAGCAGAACCGGAATGACATCCGGCACCCAGGTACGTCCGGTACCCCGGGAATCGTGGCGGCATCGTCAGCCTCTCTGACCCCGTACCGGAAAGACAGACCGTTCGAGGCCCGTGTCGTCCCCGCGACTGCACTAATAGCTCAACGATTCCCCTATCGCTCCCCCGAATCTAGCAAAACCAGGTGAAACATTGAAAAGAATTCTCGGAAAACTCGACCCCAACTCCATCACTTCAGAGCAACGCCCCATGTTGCGCTTCCTGGTCATCCTTACCGCTGCGTCGACCATCGGCCTGCAGGGATACACGATCCTTTTCAACAACTTTGCCGCCGAGATGGTGCGCCTGGACGGCAGCAAAGTCGGCATCATCCAATCGATACGGGAAGTTCCAGGACTTTTGACACTGCTTTTGGTGTTCGTTCTTTTGCTGGTTCGGGAGCACCGGCTGGCCGCGCTCTCGGTCGCCCTGCTGGGGCTTGGTACCGGCATCACGGGGCTCTTTCCTACCTACGGCTGGCTCATCTGCACCACAGTCATCATGAGCTTTGGCTTCCACTACTACGAAAGCACCAACCAGTCGCTCACCTTGCAGTACTTCTCGACGGCCGTTTCACCGCTTATTTTCGGCCGTCTGCGAGCCCTGGCCGCGATCTCGAGCGTAGCGGCGGGTCTTTTGGTTTACGTGCTCGGGGCCTTCACCCAATACCGGGAGATGTACCTCGTCATCGGCTGCCTGGTCTTCATTGCCGGTCTCTGGGGCATGTTCCAGAATCCGACCCATTCAGGAATCGTCCCGCAGCGCAAGAAGATGTTCCTGCGCCGGAAATACACCCTGTTCTACCTGCTCACCTTCCTTTCCGGGGCGAGGCGACAGATCTTCGTCGTCTTCTCCATCCTCCTTTTGGTGCAGGTGTTCCATTTTTCGGTCCGGGACATGACACTTCTCTTCATCGTCAACAACATCGTAGGCTACATACTCAACTCCCTCATCGGCAAGGCGATCAACCGGTTCGGCGAAAGGTTCATCTCGTCCATCGAGTATTCCGGCGTCATTGTCGTGTTCCTGGTCTATGCCTTCAGCACCTCGAAGAACCTGGTAATGTTCATGTACATCCTCGACAACATTCTCTACAATTTTGATGTGGCGATAAGGACGTACTTCCAGAAGGTGGCCAACCCAGCAGATATCGCCTCTTCCATGTCTGTGGGATTCACCATCAACCACATAGCGGCCGTCTTTCTGCCAGCCTTAGGCGGATATTTCTGGATGATTGACTACCGCATTCCCTTCGTGGCTGGCAGCGCCTTGGGCGTGGTATCCCTGATAACCGCACAGTGGATGCGCGTGCCGGAGAAAAAGGATCTCGAGTCGTCCCTAGCGCCAGCAATGGCTGCGTTATCGCCTGAATCCGAGTAACACCGGAGGTGACCATGTTCAAAAGAATTGACCACATAGAAATCATCCCCAGCGATTTCGAGAAATCCCTGGTTTTTTACACCGAGGTCCTTGGTTTCGCAATCATGGAGCGGCTCAAGGTGCCCAATACCCCCATGCAGGAGATCGTCTATCTGAAACTGGGCGACTCGGTGCTCGAATTGATGCACGTGCCTTCCGCAGCTTGCTCGACAGCGGAACCGTGGAGCGTCGGCTACCGGATGATGGCCCTGGAGGTCGAGGATATGGACCAGGCGCTTGAGTATCTTTCGCTGCAAGGAGTGCCGGTGACCTGGGGGCCGGTGGACCTGGGGAATTCAAAGCGCGCTGAAATACGGGATTGTGACGGACTGCCTATCGAATTGCGGCAGTGGTTTTAATGGCGGGAGCAGGCGGCCCTAACGGGCAAGATGTTGTACTGGTGAGCGGCTTGGTCGCTGGAAAAAGGTCTAGGAAGCTCAACAACTCGATACAACGGTTCCTCAGCGGGTGCAAAAAATGAAACTGGGAACCAGTGGCAAGTCTCAGCTATATGCTGTTACTCATCCGCCAGCCCCCAGTTTCCAGCCCCTTGTACCTGCTTCTTACTTGAAGGTCTTCAGGATGTAATCCGCGATAGCCTTCGCTTCTTTCTGCGGCAGGGTTTTCTCGTCGAACTTGGTCATTCCCGGACCCGGGTTGCGCATCTTGGCGATGATATCCTTGTCGGTCTTGATGCCGTTAGCTGCGAGAGCCTTTTTGCTCAAGGTCTTGTCGGCTTTCATGATGTTGCCGCCTTTGGGATGGCAGGCCGCACAGTGTTTCTCAAATTCGGCCTTCGCATTTTCCTTGGCAAACCCCGGTGCTGCGAATGCAGTCAATGACAGCATCGCTGCGGTGACAATGACAAATTTTTTCATGCTAACTCCTCCCTTTGGTCAGATAAAGTGGAACGCAGCTGTCGTCGCGCTGACAGCGTGCGGCGGAGAAATATTAGACTAAATTTTTCTTTTGTCAATTACCCGGGCAGCTTTCCCCTCGGCCCGCGGTATGCTATTCGGCTCGACCAATTTCACTACGGCACCAACCCCAAGTACTGAATCAATGCGGCGTTCCACCTTATCCAGAAACGCCTTCTGCATCTTCATCTCGTCAAAGAAGATGTTCTCGGTCACCTCGATCCTCACCTCCAGCGTGTCCAAAGCACCCTTGCGGTCCACAACCAGCTGGTAGTGCGGCGCGCACCCTTCCACCGCGAACAGCACGTCCTCGATCTGCGAGGGGTAGACGTTCACCCCCTTGATGATCAGCATGTCGTCCGAGCGCCCCATGGTCTTTTTCATGCGCACCGTGGTTCTGCCGCAGTCGCACTTCGAGAAATCCAGCGAGGTGATGTCGCGGGTGCGATAGCGCACCATGGGGAAGGCTTCCTTGGTGAGCGAGGTCAAGACAAGTTCGCCGACACCGCCAGGCGGTAGCGCTTCGCCGGTATCGGGGTCGATGATCTCGGCGATGAAGGCATCCTCCGAGAGGTGCATGCCGCGCTTGTGAGCGCACTCCCCCGCCACTCCCGGCCCGATCACCTCGGAAAGGCCGTAGTTGTCGGTGGCAGAGATACCGAGCCGGGCCTCGATCTCGCGGCGCATCGACTCGGACCAGGGCTCGCCGCCGAAAAGACCGACCTTGAGCGAGAGGCTCTTGGGATCGATCCCCATCTTCTCCATGCGCTCGGCGATGGTGACGGCGTAGCTCGGGGTGGAAACCAGGGCCGTGGTCTTGTAGTCCTGCATGATCATGATCTGCTTCTCGGTATTCCCCGCGCCCATCGGGATGACGGAGGCCCCGATCGTCTCGGAGCCGTAATGCAGGCCGAAGGCGCCGGTGAACATGCCATAACCGAAGGCGATCTGTACCACGTCGTCGCTGGTGACTCCGGCGCCGGTCATGAAGCGGGCCACTAGGTTGGACCAGACCTTGATGTCGTGTTTGGTATAACCCACCACGGTCGGCTTGCCGGTGGTGCCGCTCGAGGAATGGATGCGCACCACCTCGCGCAGCGGCACGGCGAACATGCCGTAGGGATAGTTGAGGCGCAGGTCTTCCTTGGTGGTGAAGGGAAGCTTGGAGAGATCGGCGAGCGACTGCACGTCCTCGGGAACGATGCCCAGCTCCTTGAACTTGTTCCGGTAGCAGGTGACGTTCTTGTACACCCGGTTGAGCGTGGCCTGGAGCCTCTCCAACTGGAGCTGCTCGATCTCTTCACGCGGCATGCATTCGTATTCGGGATCAAATATCTGCATAGAATCTCCAAGTTCCAAATTCAATGGCCAACTGGCAATTGGCGGGTCACCTCTCCCAGATCTCTTTCTTGTCGCGTCCCAGGTAGGCACGCTGGACGTCCTTGTTTTCCAGTAGCTCTGACGCCTTTCCCTCAAGTATCACTTTACCAGTTTCCAGCACATACCCGCGGTCGGCGACTTTCAGTGCGGCGCGGGCATTCTGCTCCACCAAGAGGATGGTGGTCCCCTCTTCCCCGCGCAGGCGCTCGATGACCTTGAAGATATCCTGCACCACCAGCGGCGCGAGGCCCATGGAGGGCTCGTCGAGCAAGAGCAGCTTGGGGCGTGCCATGAGAGCGCGGCCGATGGCAAGCATCTGCTGTTCGCCGCCGGACAGGGTTCCGGCTGCCTGGCTGCGGCGCTCCTTCAAACGCGGGAACATCTGGAACATGCGCTCCAGGTCGGCGGCAATTTCACCCTTCTGCCCGCCGACGCGGTAGCGCAGATAAGCACCCAGTTCCAGGTTTTCTTCCACGGTCAGAGGGTTGAAGACCTGCCGCCCCTCGGGGACCTGGGAGAGCCCCAGCGAGACGATGCGGTCCGCAGTGAGACCCGCCACCCCTTTCCCTTCCAAGAGGATCTCGCCGCTGGCGGCCGGAATGAGGGCGGAAAGGGTGTTGAGCAGGGTGGTCTTGCCGGCGCCGTTGGCACCGATCAGTGTCACGATCTCGCCGCGGTTCAGGTGCAGCGAGACGTTCTTCAGTGCGTGCACCTTGCCGTAGTAGGCATTTACGTTCTTGAGCTTGAGCATCTATCGGTATTTCCTATTCCTCGCCCAGGTAGGCGGTGACCACAGCCGGGTTATCCTGGATCTCGCGCGGGGTACCCTCTGCCAGCATGGTGCCGAGGTTCAAAACGACCAGGGCATCGCAGATGTCCATCACCAGGTCCATGTCGTGCTCGACCAGTCCGACTGTGACACCCAAGTCCCGGATTTTCTTGATCAGATCGGCAAGCTCTGCAGTCTCCCGGCTGTTGAGGCCGGCAGCCGGCTCGTCCATCAGCAGGAGCTTCGGCTCAAGCGCCATGGCCCGCGCGATTTCCAGGAGCCTCCCCTTCCCGAAGGAAAGGGTTCCCGCCACGACATCGGCAAGCTCGGTGATGCCGGTAAATTCCAGCCACTGCAGGGCCTTTTCCCTGATGCGGCGCTCTTCGCTCATCTGCCAGGGCATCCTGAAGGAGCAGGAGAACAGGCCGCACGAACTCTGGGTATGCAGACCGACCATCACGTTTTCCAAGACGGTCATCTTGCCGAAAAGCTCGATGTTCTGGAAGGTACGCACCAGCCCGAGCCGGGCACGACGCTCAGGCGGCAGCGCCGAGATGTCGACGCCATCAAGCAGCACGGCACCTTCGGAGGGCGGATAAATGCCGGTCGCGATGTTGAAGAGCGTGGTCTTGCCGGCGCCGTTGGGTCCGATGATGCCGGTGATGGTCCCTTTGCCCACGTTGAAGCTGATCCCCTGCAGCGCCGTGAGCCCGCCAAACCTCTTGCCGATCCCGGTGAGTTTAAGCATGGCCGCTCCTTGCCGGCATCACGCGCCTGAAGAGTGCAGGGATGCCGCGCACCAGCCCGCCCGGGAGGTAGATGGTCATGGAAACCAGCAAGAGGCCATAGAAGACGATGTCGTAGTCTTGGAAGGCCCGCAGTAGCTCAGGGAGCAAGGTCAGGAGCAGCGCGCCCAGGATGGAGCCGTAGACGCTCCCAAGCCCCCCGATCACCACCATGGTGAGGAGTTCGATCGAGATGTTGAAGCCGAACGAGGTGGGCGAGATGAAGGTCATCACGTGACAGTAGAGGCTGCCGGCGAGGGCCGAGATCAGTGCCGACAGGGTGAAGACCTGGACCTTCATGAGTCGCGCGTTGACCCCCATGACGCGTGCCGCCACTTCCGAGTCGTGGATGGCGCGCAGGCCGCGGCCGAAGCGGGAGTTCACCATATTGAGGCTCAAGAGGATGACCACCAGCGCGAAGCTCCAGACCAGGTAGTAGTTCTTGATGTCGGAGTCGAAGGTAAAGCTCCCGACGGAGAGGTTCGGTATACCGGAGAGCCCGGAGGGGCCGCCGGTTAGGTCGACGGTTTCGTTGAAGGCGATGTGCGCGATCACCCCGACGCCGAGGGTGGCCATCGCCAGGTAATGCCCCTTGAGGCGCAGGACCGGGAACCCAATGGCAAACGCGAAAAGCGCGACACACAAAGCGACCAGCACCATGGCGAGCCAGGGGTTCATGGCGAAGTGCGTGGTGAGCACGCCGGAACCGTAGGCACCCAATCCGAAGAAAGCAGCCTGACCGAGGGAGATCTGCCCTGCGTAGCCGAGGAGCAGGTTGAGCCCCAGTGCGAGCATGCTGTTGATCCCGACGAACACCAGCACGTTGGTGAGGTACCCTTGGGAAAGCGGCACGGGCGCCGCCAGCACGATCAGGCAGAAGACGAGAAATTTGATTTTGTCTGATTTCAATGCGTGACCCTTAGAAGCTGTGGAAACGGTGCTGCGTCTGCGTTTCACTTCGTGCTGCAACCGACGTTACACCCTTTCCGTCTCACCCTTTTTGAAGAGCCCCTGCGGTCTGATGAAAAGGATCAGCAACAGGATGAGAAAGGCGATGGCATCCTTGTAGCCGGAGGAGATGAGCCCTGCGCCCAGCGACTCGAGCATTCCCAGGATCAGCCCGCCGAACACGGTAGCGAAGCCGCTGCCCATCCCGCCCATGATGGCGGCGCAGAACCCCTTCAGGCCGAGCATGATCCCGACGTCGTAGGCAGTCATGGTGAGGGGCGCGATGATGACGCCGGCCAGCGAACCGAGTGCTGCGCTGATGATGAAGGAAAAGAGCACCATGCGCCCGACGCTGATGCCGACCAGATTGGCGGCGCGACGGTTGAAAGAACAGGCGCGCATCGCCTTGCCGCTTATGGTGTGGTGGAAAAAGAGACGGCTCCCGACGATGACCAGGATGGTCACCCCGAAGATCCAGAGGTGCTGCGGCAGCAAGGTGGCCCCCGCGATGTGCAGGGGCTCGTTGCCGGAAAACGGCGCCAGCACCTGGGTGTCCTTGCCCCATAACAGCATGACCACACCGCGGATCAGGATGCTGGTGCCGATGGTGATGATGATGAGGGCCAGCGGGGTGGCGTCCTTCAAGGGGCGGATCGCAAGCCGCTCGAAGGCGACCCCGACCAGCGTGGTGCCGGCAACCGCGGCGACGACGGCAAAGACCAGGGGGAGCTTCAGGGCGTTGATGCTGAAAATGGTCAACACGCCGCCCAGCATGACGAACTCGCCCTGGGCGAAGTTGATGATGCCAGTCGAATTGAAGATGATCGCAAAACTGAGGCCGATCAGGGCGTAAATCGCACCGGTGGCCAGCCCCGAGATGACGAACTGGGTTATCTGGTTTAAAAGCTCCATGAATCCTCTTTACTTGACCAGCGCCCAGTCCTTCTTCTTCACCTCGACCAGGACGAAGGCGTCCTTGGTGAGACCGGCATGATCGTGGGCGGAGTAGCTGAACACGCCGCCGATGCCGGCAAAGCCGCGGGTTGCCTCAAGCTGGGTGCGGATCCCTTCCGGAGTGTCCCCTCCCCTCTCGATGGCGCCCTTGAGCAGCATGACGGCGTCCCAGGCGTGGCCGCCGAAGTGGTCGCCCTCAGCCTTGTAGTGACGCTGGTAATCCTTCACGAAGGCCAAAAGGGAGGCCTTCTGCTTGTCGCTCTTGGGCAAGAGGTCGGCAACCAGGACCTTACCGGACGGGAGCCGAATGCCCTCGGCCGCGTCGCCGGCCAGATCGATGAACTTCTTGGAGGAGACGCCGTGGCTCATGTAGAGCGGCAGGTTGAGGCCGAGTTGTTTCGCGTTTCTGGCCACCACGGCCGGTCCAGGGTTGGTGCCCCAGCAGATGACGGCCTGGGCACGCGAAGCGCGAATCTTGGTGAGCTGCGCCGTCATGTCGGTGTCTTTCGGGCTATAGGTGTCGTCGGCCACAATCTCGATGCCGAAGCGCGACGCCTGGCTCTTCAGCTGTTCGCGCCCCGAGGAGCCGAACGAGTCGGACACGGTGAGGAGGGCAACCTTCGTCTTCTTCTCTTTCTTGAGCTGCTCGAAGATGCGGGCCACGGCAAGCGTATCGTTTTGGGCCGTCTTGAAGACGTACTTTTTCACCGGCTCGGTGATTTTGATGCCGGCCGAGCAGGAGATGAGCGGGATCCGTGCCTTCTCGACGACAGGGATCACGGCCATGGTGTCGCCCGTGGTGCTCGGTCCGATGATGGCGACCACACGGTCGTTCTTGATCAGTTTGTTGGCAAGCTGCACCGCTTTGGTGGCGTCCCCGCCGGTATCGTACACGACCAGTTCAAGCTGGCGCCCTTTCACCCCTCCGGCCTTGTTGATTTCGTCAACGACCATCTGGGCGGAGTTGCGCTCCGGTTCGCCAAGGAACGAGGCAGGGCCGGTGACGGCAAAGAGCGCGCCGATCTTGATGGGGGCCGCGGCAAAGGCTGCGGTCGAGAAGCATAGCAGTGCAAAGGAAGCCAATCCGGTCGATATCAGTCGTTTCATGCGTTCCCCCTTGAACTAATCAATGTACGATGGTCCAGTCGCCCTTGTGGATGCGCACCATCTCGAAGGCGGACAGGTCGAGGCCGTTGTGGTCGGCTGCGGTGATGTTGAAGATCCCGGAAACCCCCACCAGTCTGCCGTTTTTCTCGATGCCGTCGCGGATCTGGGCGGGAGTCGTGGCGCCTTTCTTGAGGGCACCGGCGATGAGCTGGAAGCCGTCGTAGGCGTAGCCGCCGAAGGTGGACGCCTCGATGCGGTAGGCCTTCTTATAGGAGTCGTTGTACTCCTTCAAGAGTTTTGCCTGAGGATCGCTCTTCTTCAGCAGGTCGAAAACGGCGAGCTTGCCAGCCGGGAGCATGATCCCCTCGGCGGCTTCCGGGCCGGCCAGTTCGATGTACTTCTTGGAGGCGACGCCGTGGCTCTGGTACAGCTGGGTCTTGATGCCGAGCTGCTGCAGGTTCCGGGTGATGACGGCCGGACCGGGGTTGGTGCCCCAGCAGATGATGGCGTCGGGCTTGGCGGCCTTGATCTTGTAGAGCTGCGGGGTCATGTCGGTGTCCTTCGGGGAGTACACCTCGTCGGCCACGATCTTGAAGCCGCGCTTGGCGGCCATCTGCTTCAACTGCTCACGCCCTGATGAACCGAAGGAATCGGACACGGTCAGCAGCGCGATGTTTTTCTGTTTCAGCTTTTCGGCCTGGATCAGGATTTTCTCTGCGGCCACATGATCGTTGGCGGGTGTCTTAAAGACCCACTTCTTTACCGGCTCGGTGATCTTGATGCCGGCGGCGCAGGAAACCAGGGGAATCTGCTCCTTCTCCGCGATCGGGATTACGGCCATGGTTTCGCCGGTGGTGCTCGGCCCGACGATGGCGACCACCTTGTCGTTCTTGATCAGCTTGTTGGCAAGCTGGACGGCCTTGGTTACGTCGCCGCCGGTGTCATAAACCACCAGTTCGATCTTGGCACCCTTGATGCCCCCTCTGGCGTTGGCCTCCTTCACCAGGAGTTCCAGCGTGTTCTTCTCCGGCTCGCCCAGAAAGGCAGCGGGGCCGGTGACGGCAAAGAGTGCCCCGATCTTGATCGGAGCTGCGGCGAGTGCGGCGCTGGCGCTGCACAGAAGCATGGCGATGCTGAGAATCCAAAGAGCTTTTTTCAAGATTTCCCCCTGTCTACAATCGGGTTATTGGCAAAGCTGGAGCACGGTAAGATCGTTTGCTGCATGCTGCAGGTACTTCCGGTGCAGAGAGCCCGCGGAGCCTCTCCCGCAGATAAACGGCCGTCCTTAGATGCTGTAGAGCCGCTCGCCCGGCAGGATCTGGAAACCTTTCGCGGTAAGGGTGGCGATGGCCTTTGCCGTCTCGTCGAAGCGGAAGATCATCACGGCATTTTCGCCGCAGCGCTCCACGAAGGCGTACATGTACTCGACGTTGATGCCGTCGGTGTCGAGCACCTGCAGGATGTCGGCGAGCCCGCCGGGCCGGTCGGGGATCTCGACGGCGACCACCTCGGTCTTACTGACGGTGAAGCCCCGCTCCTTAAGGACCGCCTTGGCCTTCTCGGCGTCGTTCACGATGAGGCGCAGGATGCCGAAGTCCGAGGTGTCCGCCAGGGACAGGGTGCGGATGTTGATGCCGGTGTCCCCGAGGATCCGGGTCACTTCGGCGAGCCTACCGAACTTGTTCTCGATGAAGATGGAAATTTGCTCCACATGCATGTCAGTATCCCCCTTTAGGAGTTTTTCCGGTTATCGATGACCCTCTTGGCCTTCCCTTCGCTGCGGGTGATGCTCTTCGGCTCGACCAGGCGCACCCGGCAGGTGACGCCGAGCATCTCCTTGATCTGCTTCTCGATCCGGTGCGAGAGGGCCTGGAGGTGCTTGATCTCGTCGGAGAAGAGCTGCTCGCCCACCTCGACCTGGACCTCGAGCGTGTCGAGGTTTTCCTGGCGGTCCACGATGAGCAGGTAGTGCGGCTCGACCCCTTCGACGCCCATCAGGATCGATTCGATCTGGGACGGGAAGACGTTGACGCCGCGGATGATGAGCATGTCGTCGCTGCGGCCGCTCATCCGTGCGATGCGGGCATGCGTCCTGCCGCAGATGCAGGGCTCGTAGGAGATCGAGGTGATGTCGCGGGTCCGGTAGCGGATAAGCGGTATCCCTTCCTTGGTGATGGTGGTGATCACCAGTTCGCCCTCTTCCCCCTCGCCGAGCACCTCGCCCGTCTCCGGGTCGATGATCTCGGGGATGAAGTGGTCTTCCCAGATGTGCAGGCCCTTTTTGGCCTGATGACACTCGATGGCGACACCCGGCCCCATGATCTCGGAGAGCCCGTAGATATCGACGGCGGAGAGATTGAGCTTCGTCTCGATGTCGCTGCGCATCGCCTCGGACCAGGGCTCGGCGCCGAAGATGCCGACCCGAAGCTTCAGCTCGCGGAAATCGATCCCCTCTTCCTTGGCGGCTTCGGCCATGAAGAGCGAGTAGGACGGGGTGCAGGTAAGTACGGTCGAGCCGAAATCCTGCATGATCATGATCTGTTTCTTGGTGTTGCCGCCGGACATCGGAATAACCGACGCGCCCAGGCGCTCGGCACCGTAGTGGGCACCAAGGCCGCCGGTGAAGAGACCGTAGCCGTATGAGTTGTGGATGATGTCGCCTCGGTGCACGCCGGCGGCGACGAAGGAGCGGGCCATCAGCTCGCTCCAGTTGTCGATGTCCTTCTTGGTGTAGCCGACCACGGTGGGTTTGCCGGTGGTCCCGGAGGAGGCATGGATGCGGACGATTTCCTCCATGGGTACCGCGAACATCCGGTACGGGTAGGAATCGCGCATGTCCTGCTTGTAGGTGAAGGGGAGTCGGGCCAGGTCCTCAAGCGACTTGATGGAGTCTGCGTTCACTCCGGCCTTTTTCAGGGCGTCCTGGTAGAAGGGGACAGAATCCTGCACCCGGGCCACCATGGCCTTCAGCCTCTTGAGCTGCAGGGCGCGCAGCGCCTCCCGCGGCAGCGTCTCGAAATCCTCGTTGAAGAACATGACTTACTCCTGTGTGAGAAACTAAAAGCTTGACCACAGAGGGCACAGAGACAACACCCGAGGAGACAGAGGAAAACAAGATAAGAGAGTTTGAAGCCGAAAAGCTCCGACGGTTTCCTCCGTGCCCTCGCGATCGTTCCTCAGTGTCCTCCGTGGTTAATCTTCTCGACGTTAAGCCAGCGACCTGCCCACCGCGAACGCCTTCAGGTTCACGTCCAGCGCCTTCTTGGGCACCATGCGCTCGATCGCTTCCAACCAGTACTTCTCCTCGATGTTGAGCCGCTTGGAAACCGCCCCCAGAAGAACCGTGTTGGCGGCGCGCGCGTTACCGGCATTGATGGCCAACTGCTGCCCGTCCACCAGGATGGAATCGGGGAAAAGCTCGGCGATCTTGGCTGCCAGGTCGGCCGGGTAGGTCTCCTGTCCCATGAGAACCGACGGGGGAGCGATGCAGAGGTCGTTGGCCACCACGGTGGCGCCGGGCTTGAGCAGCGTCAGGGCGCGGTAGCTCTCCATCAGTTCGAAACCGAAGAGCAGATCGCCCTCGCCTTCCGGAACGATCGGGGAGTGAACTTCCTTGCCGTAGCGCACGTGGGAGACGACGCTGCCGCCGCGCTGGGACATGCCGTGGATCTCGCTCTTCTTTACGTCGTAACCGGCCAACAGGAAGGTTTCCGAGAGGATCTCGGCGGCGAGCAGGATCCCCTGCCCTCCCACGCCTACCAGGAGGATGTTGGTGACCTTATCGCTCATTTTTCGCCTCCTGGATCGCAGAGAATTTGCACAACTGGCTGCAGACGTCACAGCCGTTGCAGAGCAGCGGGTCGATATGCGCCCTGCCCCGCTTGCCGCTGGACGGGATCCATTCGATGGCCGGACAACCGATCTTCAGGCAGGCCCGGCAGCCAGTGCAGGCTTCCTCCTGCACCTCGAGGACGGTCCCCGGGGTGAAGACGCCATCTCGCTTGATGAGCACGCACGGCTTGTCGGTTATGATCACCGAGGTTTCCGGACGCTCCATCTCCTCGCGGATCGCCTTTTCGCACTCGGTGAGATCCAGCGGGTTAATGGTGCGCACGTGCTTCACGCCGATCGCCTTGCACAAAAGCGGCAGGTCGATCCCTTCGGAGGGCTGGTTCATGAGGGTGTGGCCGGAGGCGGGGTTGTCCTGGCGCCCGGTCATGGCGGTGATGCGGTTGTCCAGAATGATCACCGTGGCGGGACCCTGGTTATACACCATGTCCATGAGGCCGTTCACGCCGGTGTGCAGGAAGGTGGAGTCGCCGATCACGGCCACCACCTTCTTGCGCTCTTCGGGCGGCAGGACCTTCACTGCGCCGTTGGCCATGCCGATGGAGGCGCCCATGCAGATGCAGGTATCCATGGCGGACAAGGGCGGCATGAAGCCCAGGGTGTAGCAGCCGATGTCGCCGGAGACGTACGCCTTCAGCTTGTTGAGCGTGAAGAAGACGCCGCGGTGCGGGCAGCCGGGGCACATGTTGGGTGGACGCCCCGGGAGTTTCTCGACCGTGGTCAGCGCCTGCTCGGGAAGGCCGAACGCCTTGCGCAGCCGTCCAGGGGTGAGTTCGCCGCAGATGGGGAGAATCTCCTTGCCGATGACGGCGATCCCCATAGCCTTCACCTGCTCCTCGATGAACGGATCGAGCTCCTCTACCACGTAGAGGGTGTCCACCTGGGCGGCGAAGTCACGAATCAACTGGTGCGGCAGCGGATGCACCATGCCGAGCTTCAAGACGGAAGCCTCAGGCAGCACTTCGCGTACGTACTGGTAGCTTACGCCGGCGGTGATGATCCCGATCTTGCGGTCGCGCAACTCGGTCCGGTTGATCGGCATGGTGCAGCCGTCTTCGGAGAGCTTGGTGGTGCGCTCTTCCACGACGTAGTGGCGCCCGCGCGCGTTGCCGGGGAGCATGACGTACTTGGCCGGATTCTTCACCAGGTGCGGCTCGGGAAGGCCGGTCACCCGCTCGCCCAACTCGACCACGGATTTGCTGTGCGAGATGCGGGTCGTGGTGCGCAGGAATACCGGGGTGTCGTAGCGCTCAGAGATCTCGAAGGCGAGTTTGGTGAACTCGAGACATTCGCGGGAATCGGATGGCTCCAGCATGGGAACCTTGGCGAACTTGGCGTAGTTGCGGTTATCCTGCTCATTTTGTGAGGAATGCAGCTCCGGATCGTCCGCGGTAACCAGGACGAGGCCGCCGTTAACGCCGACGCCCGTATAGGACAGGGTGAAAAGCGGATCTGCCGCGACGTTGACGCCTACGTGTTTCATGGTGACGATGGCGCGGGCGCCGCCGAACGAGGCGCCGATCCCAACTTCGAGCGCGACCTTCTCGTTGGTCGCCCAGGAGGCGTTGACCTCGGGAAACCGGATGATGTTCTCTAAGATTTCGGTGGACGGGGTTCCCGGATAGGCACAGGCAACCTTTACACCCGCTTCGTAAGCACCGCGGGCAATGGCTTCATTGCCGGAGAGTATTTCCTTCATAGGCACTGATTACCTCACAGTCTCATATGTTAAGTCGGCGAAATATACTAGAGTATCGGCAGTGCTGTCAACTGCTTTATGACGAACCATTAACCTGTATACATGCAGTATAATCAAGGCTTAGCGTGCTTCACAAAGTATAAATGACATGTCCTAACTACACTTCGTTGAATCTTGCTGCTCACCCGAACTTTTTCCAGATAAGCCAACAATATTTTAGCCATATCAAACAAAAGTACAAAGAGATGACGGAGGCCTTATACGTAAGTAATCACGGTGGGGAAATATGAGCGACGACCGATAGAGGGTATGAATGGTGGTCACTTCTGCGACAAGCGATTTTAGCTGCGGGCACGACAGCTGTCGTGGTCAATGTGGGCGGCGTCAGCCAGGGCGGAGTGGCCTTGATGCCGGACTTGCCAATCGGTCATTCGGAGTATACTTTTGAGGGCGCCTGACGGAGTGGGGAGGGCATAAGCTCCGGTCGGCGAACACATGGAGGATAAAATCAATGAGTTATCTGGTTCACTGGCTACTTTATGCTGTTGCGATCGTCATCACCGCCTATTTGCTGCCCGGCGTTCGGCTTGCCGGTTTCTCAGCAGCCCTGGTAGCTGCCTTGGTGCTCGGCCTTATAAACACGTTCATCAAACCGCTACTGCTCCTTCTCACCCTGCCGCTCAACATCCTCACCCTGGGGTTGCTCACGTTCGTCATCAACGCCCTGCTCATTCTCCTGACTAGTGCCCTCGTTCCGGGCTTCGTTGTGAGCGGGTTCGGGTGGGCCCTTTTGTTCAGCCTGGTGCTATCGGTCATCAACTATCTGCTAGGCGTGATCTTTTAAGACCGCGGAGTCCAAAACGGCGTCCTTTGTCAGACCACTATCACTTCCCCCATCAGCAGGCGATTCTTCGGCGTGATGTCATCCGGAATCTGCTGCGTGTAGACCCGGTATCCGGCTGCGCGCAGCCGCGAGGCACGGGTGAGGTCGACGGCAAGCGGAGCGTCCAACCAACCCAAGAGCCCTCCCGTATCCGAGCTTGCGATGTCGTGACAGCAGGGGAGTACCGCCACCCGCGCGCCGGCCGCCATGGCACGCGTAAGAACCAGATCGGTGAGCCCGCCGCAGGCGTGCACAGATACCACCAAATCACCGGCGCCGAGGGGCACCTCTTCCACATCTTTTTCCAGGAACGTGATGCGCCCTGCCAGTCCCGGCCAGTCAGCTTGCAGTTCGGCAGCCAGACGCATCGCA
>Ga0079306_1000936_pt1 | contig 22360 bp, 18 predicted proteins | sample Methanotroph_Enr_FD_79181 | JGI IMG/M metagenome (GOLD analysis project Ga0079306, IMG submission 79181) | Enriched soil microbial communities from Old Woman Creek wetland in Ohio, USA - Methanotroph_Enrichment_5 | ecosystem: Environmental > Terrestrial > Soil > Wetlands | place: USA: Ohio...
GTTTCCCCTGATTCCCCGATGATCCGCCTCCGAGGTGCGTGGTGTCCGTTCCCGTGATCCAGGTCCAGCCAGCCCCCCCGGGGGAGGCGGCGGCCGGCGCAGATCCGGGCCGGCGGTCGGCCGGGGGTGTCTCGCCGGCCCGGGCCTTCCTGGCCGTGACGCTGACGATCCTGGTCACTGAGATCCTCTCGACCCTGATGCTGGGGTCCGCCTTCTATCCCAGCGGGCCCATCGAGCTGCTCATCGATGCCGGGGCCCTGCTCACCGTGGTGATGCCGCTCATGTACCTGGTCTTCGTGCGGCCCCTGGCCCGGGCCGTCGAGGACAGGAGCCGGGCCGAGGCGCAGCTGCGGGCGTTGAATGAGGGGCTGGAGCGGACGGTCCAGGCCCGCACCCGCGAACTGGAAACCCTCAACCAGTCCCTGCGCGAGGAGGCGATGGAGCGGACCCGGGCCGATGCCCGGAGCCAGCTGCAGGGACGCCTCCTGGATGTGGTCCAGCAGGCCGTGGTCGCGACCGGGAAGGGCGGGGGGATCGTCTACTGGAACCGGCATGCCGAGTGGATGTTCGGGTGGACGGAGCAGGAGGTCCGGGGGGAACCGCTGTCGAAGGTGACGGCCTTCTCGGCCGAGGCGGCGCGGCACGGGCTCTCCGGCTTCGGGGCGGTGAAGGGCTGGACCGGGGAGGTCCGCGCCATCCGCAGGGATGCCACCGCCTTCCAGGCCTACCTCACCTGTTCGCCCATCTGGCGCGCGGACGGCTCCATCGCCGGGTTCGTGTACACCTTCATGGACATCACCGAGCGGAAGGCGGCGGAGGAGGCCATCCGCGACTCGGAGGAGAAGTACAGCACCGTGGTCGAGAGCTCGCCCACGGGGATCTTCATCTACCTGGATGGGCGCATCCTCTTCGGGAACCAGCGGTTCTTCAGGATGGTCGGGCGCAGCGCCGAGGACCTGGCGAAGATGGATGCGGCGGACGTGATCCACCCGGATGACTGGCCCATGGTCCGGGAGATCTGGCGGAAGCGGTTCCACGGCTCGGGCGGCACCGAGGACTACGACTGCCGCATCCTCACGGGGCAGGGCGATGTCCGCTGGGTGAGTGGCCGGACCACCCTGATCCGGTACCGGGGCGGCGTGGCGCTTCTGGGGAACATCCAGGACATCACGGAGCGCCACAGGGCCGAGCAGGCGCTGCGGGATTCCCGGGAGGCCCTGCACCGCCTGTCGGCGCGCCTCCTCGCCGCCCAGGAGACCGAGCGCCAGCGCGTGGCCCGGGAGCTGCACGACAGCATCGGCCAGACCCTCAGCGCCGTGAAGTTCATGGTCGAACGGGCCATCGAGGGGGATGGCACCCCCGGTTCCGGCCCGCACCTGGCCTCCCTGCGGGCGGTGGTGCCGGTGATCCAGACCTCGGTGGAGGAGGTCCGGCGCATCTCCATGGCCCTGCGCCCCTCCACCCTGGACGACCTGGGCCTCATCGCCACCCTGGCCTGGTTCAGCCGGGAGTTCCAGTCCACCTATCCGCACATCCAGGTGGACCACGCCATCGAGGTGGATGAGGCGGACGTGCCGGATCCGCTCAAGACCACCATCTTCCGCATCGTCCAGGAGGCCATGAACAACGCGGCCAAGCACAGCCGGGCCAGCCGGGTCACCCTGGCCCTGCGGGGGATCTTCGGCACCCTCCAGCTGGTGGTGGCCGACAACGGCATCGGCTTCAAGCCCGGCGAGCCGCGGCGGCAGGATGCATCCGGCGGCTTCGGCCTGGCCTTCATGCGGGAGCGGGCCGAGTTGTTCGGCGGCACCTTCGTCGTCACCTCGGGCGTCGGGCTGGGCACCGAGGTGACCGCGCAATGGGCCGCGGGGGAGATCCCTACCGAGTGATGAGGCCCTTCTCGATGGCGTAGGCGGTCAAGCCCGGGACGCTGTGGAGCTGCAGCTTCTCCATCAGGTTGGCCCGGTGCTTCTCGACCGTCTTGGGGCTGATGCAGAGGTATTCCCCGATCTCGCGGTTCCGGTAGCCCTCCGCGATGAGCTTGAGCACCTCCCGCTCGCGGGTGGAGAGCTCGGCGAAGGACGGCCGCGGGGAGGGGTCCTCCCGGGCGCCGAGGTAGCCGTTGATCACCCGGGAGGCGATGGGCGGGGCCAGGTAGCGCTCGCCGTCGAGGACGCTCCGGACGGCCAGGAGGAGCTCCGCCGCGGTGGAATCCTTCAGGACGTAGCCATCCGCGCCGGCCTTGAGGGCCGTGAAGACGTAATCCTCGGTCTTGTGGACGGTGAGGACCAGCACCCGGGTGCGGGGGCTCACGCGCTTGATGTCCTGCAGGGCCTCCAGCCCGTTGGTCCGGGGCATGGAGAGGTCGAGGAGCATGAGGTCCGGCTGGAGCTCCTCGGCGCAGCGGATGGCCTCCCGTCCGTCCGACGCCTCGCCCACCACCGCCAGGTCAGGACGCTGCGCGAACAGGGCGCAGAGCCCCTCGCGGAGGATGGTGTGATCCTCGGCGATCACCAGTCGATGCTTGGTTTCCAGGGGAACACCTCGGTGACGACCCGGTTGAATAGGCGTTACGACAGGAGCTAAGGGGCGGCCTTATTTATAGCATGGCCAAGGTGAAATTACCGGGTTCCCCACCCCTCAATGGGGGAAACACCCCATACCCCGGGAACGCCTCTCGGACGAGTCTGGATGCCATTACGACAAATTGTCGCACCTGGATCCGGACCCCCCCTTGAGGCGGTGAAGGGTCACGGCGCACCCGATCGCCCTTCAGACCCAACCCCCGGGGGTGTTCCATGACGAAGACCAACCGCATCCTGACGCTGCTGGCCGCCGTGCTCTTCTGGCTGGTGCCCGGCCTCCGGGCCCAGATGCCCGAGGGCAAGACGCGCACCGCCCGGCCGACCCCGGGTGGCGACAAGAGCGCCATCCTCGATCGCGCCACGCGCCGCCACACCCTGGCCGCCGCCCGGAAGGCCGCGGCGGAGCGGGCCAAGGCCGCCCGGCAGGCCGGGGCAGGCAAGCACCTGGCCCTGGCGCCCGGCAGCGCCCTGGCCCCCGCCTACCCGCCCCCGGCCGCCCCGGGAGTCATGAATCCCCTGGGCACCCCCGACTACATGAGCGGCCTGGTCCCGAACTGGACCAACAGCCCCATCCTGCAGAAGTTCGTCCACACCCTCCCGGGGCTCGGGCCGGACAACCGGAACGACCTCGGGAACTACATCCCCGTGGCCGTTCCCGACCGGGTGACCTTCCCGGGCTCGGATTTCTACGACCTCGGCGTTGTGGAGTACACCCAGCAGCTCCACCGGGACATGCCCGCCACCCGGCTCCGCGGCTACAAGGATCTCTCCTCCTCGGCCGACGGGGCGGCCCACTACCTCGGGCCCGTCATCTTCGCCAAGAAGGACCGGCCCGTGCGGGTGAAGTTCGAGAACCTGCTGCCCACGGGCACGGCCGGGAAGCTCTTCCTCCCGGTGGACACCACCGCCATGGGCGCCGGCCTCGGCCCCAACGGCGGCACCGAGATGTACCCCCAGAATCGCGCCCTGTTGCACCTCCACGGCGGGGCGAACCCCTGGATCAGCGACGGCACGCCGCACCAGTGGATCACCCCGGCCGGCGAAGCCACGAGCTATCAGAAGGGCGCCAGCTTCCAGAACGTGCCCGACATGGTGGGCCCCGGGAAGCTCATCCCCAATCCCACGCTGGATGACGGCCTCGGCACCTACTACTACACGAACCAGCAGAGCAGCCGGATGATGTGGTACCACGACCACTCCTTCGGCCTGACCCGCGTGAACGTCTACGCCGGCGAAGCCTCCGGCTACATCCTCTCGGATCCCGTGGAGGACGCCCTCATCGATGCGGGCACCCTCCCGGGAACCGGCATGGGCGTGTACCGCTATGGCATCCCCCTTATCATCCAGGACAAGAGCTTCGTCCCCGACGCCACGAAGCTGGCCGCCACGGACCCGACCTGGGATCCCGCCACCTACGGCGGCGAGGGCAGCCTCTGGTTCCCCCATGTCTACATGCCGAACCAGAACCCCATGGACATCTCCGGCGCCAACGGCATGGGCCGGTGGGACTACGGTCCGTGGTTCTGGCCCCCGGTGACCGCCGCCGCCGGCCTGGTGAACGGGCCCCTGCCGGGCCTCAACCCCGGCGACCCCGAGATCCCCGGCACGCCCAACCCCTCGATGGTGCCCGAGGCGTTCATGGACACGCCCCTGGTGAACGGGTGTCCCTATCCCAAGGTCACCCTCGAGCCCAAGGCCTACCGATTCCGCATCCTGAACGCGGCCAACGACCGCATGTTCAACCTGCAGCTCTACTACGTGGATCCGGCCCATCCCACGGAAGTGAAGATGGTGCCCGCCGTGCCCCATCCCGGCGATCCCGCCTGGCCCGCCACCTGGCCCACCGACGGCCGGGACGGCGGCGTCCCCGATCCCGCCACCGTGGGACCCAACTTCGTCCAGATCGGCACCGACAGCGGCTTCCTGCCCACGCCCGTGGAGATCCCCAACCAGCCCGTCGGCTTCAACTACAACCGCCGGGACATCGTGGTGCTCAACGTCCAGGAGAAGAGCCTCTTCCTGGGCCCCGCCGAGCGGGCCGACGTCATCGTGGACTTCTCCCAGGTGCCCGCAGGGTCGAAGCTGATCCTCTACAACGACGCGCCGGCCCCGGTCCCCGCCTTCGACACCCGCTATGACTACTACACGGGCGACCCCGACCAGACCGACACCGGGGGCGCGGTTCCGACCCTGGAGGGCTACGGACCCAACACGCGCACCCTGATGCTCATCGAGATCGCCGGGACGCCCGGGACCCCCTTCGACAAGGCGGCCCTCACGAACGCCTTCGCCTCCACGGCGACCACTACCGGCGCCTACCAGGCCGAACAGGAACTCCCGATCGTCCCCCAGACCGCCTACAACAGCGCCTTCAACCGGACCTTCACGGACACCTGGTCCACCATCCAGGCCAACTACCTGAACTACACCGATCCCCGGACAGGCAACCCCGTCCAGGTGCAGATGGGCTCCAAGGCCATCCAGGAGCTGTTCGAGCTGGACTACGGCCGCATGAACGCCACCCTCGGCGTCGAGCTGCCCTTCACCAACTTCAACATCCAGACCACCATCCCCCTTGGGTACATCGATCCGGCCACGGAACACCTCCAGGACGGCCAGTTCCAGGTCTGGAAGATCACCCACAACGGCGTGGACACGCATCCGGTCCACTTCCACCTCTTCGATGTGCAGCTCATCAATCGCGTGGGTTGGGACGGCGCCGTGCGCCTCCCCGACGCCAACGAGGTCGGCTGGAAGGAAACCGTGCGGATGAATCCCCTCGAGGATTGCATCGTCGCCTTCCGTCCCAAGGCCTTCGCCCTGCCGTTCTCGCTGCCCCACAGCGTGCGGCCCCTGGATCCCACCCGGCCGGTCGGCGCGAACATCACGCTGGTCAATCCTGTGGACGGCAACCCCATCACCGTGAAGAACGACGCCACGGACTTCGGCTGGGAGTACGTCTGGCACTGCCACATCCTCGGCCATGAAGAGAACGACTTCATGCGGGCCATGATCCTGAACGTGCCGGACATCGTCTTCTCCGGAACGGTGACCTCCGGCGGCCTGCCGCTGCCCGGCGTGACCCTCACCTTCAGCGGCGGCGGATCCGCCACCACCGACGCCAACGGGCAGTACACCTTCACGCACACCTCCCACTGGATCGGGACGATCACGGCCTCGCTGCTGGGCTACACCTTCGCCCCCGCCTCCTACAGCTACTCGAACGTCACCACCGACCAGCCCGGCCAGGACTTCGTGGGCACGGCCTCCCCGATGGTGTCCGGAACCGTCGTCACCAGCGACGTCCCGCCGGTTCCCCTCGCGGGCGTCACCCTCAACCTGGACAACGGCGGGGGCTCGGCCGTGACCGATGCTACCGGCGCCTACCAGGTGAACGTCCCCTCCGGCTGGAGCGGTTCCGTCACGCCCGTGCCGGTGCCCGGCTACATCCTGGCTCCCACCGCCTATCCCTTCACCAATGTCACCACGCCCCAGACGGCGAATTTCGTGGCCACCCCGGCGGTCGCCATCTCCGGCACCATCCTCGCCGGCGGCCAGCCCCTGCCCGGCGTGACCCTCGCCTTCAGCAACGGCGGCGGCACCGCCACCACCAATGCCAACGGCGCCTACACGATCACCCTGCCGTCCGGGTGGTCCGGAACCGCGGTGCCCGCCCTCGCGGGGTATCTCTTCAATCCCGCGTCCCTGTCCTACGCGAACGTGACCGCCAGCCAAACGGCCCAGAACTACACCGCCACCCCGGTGGCCGTGGTGTCCGGAACCGTGACGGCGAACGGCACTCCGCTGGCCGGCGTGACCCTCACCTTCAGCAACGGCGGGGGCACGACGACCACCGACGCCACCGGCGCCTACCGCATGAACCTCACCTCGGGCTGGAGCGGGACCGCCACGCCTTCCCTGGCCGGCTTCAGCTTCGCGCCTGTCTCCCGCGCCTACTCGAACCTCACGGTGGACCAGGCGGCCCAGGACTACGCCGGCACCGCCGTGGTCACGCTCTCCGGCACCGTCGCCAACGGCGCTTCGCCCCTGGCGGGCGTGACGCTGGCCTTCAGCACCGGCCAGACCGCCACCACGGATGCCGGCGGCACCTACAGGCTCACCCTGCCAGCCCCCTGGACGGGCACCGTCACGCCCGCCCTGGCCGGCTACGCCTTCACGCCCGCCAGCCGGTCCTACAGCGCGGTGACGGCCGACCAGGTCGCCCAGAACTACTCGGCCGCCCCGATCGTCGTGATCTCCGGCACCGTCACTTCCGGCGCCGCCGGACTGCCCGGCGTGACGATGACCTTCACCGGCGGCCAGACCGCCACCACGGACGCCGGCGGCAACTACAGCATGACGCTGCCCGCCCCCTGGACAGGGACCGTCACACCCGCCCTGGCCGGCTATGTCTTCACCCCGGCCTCCCGCAGCTACAGCGCCGCGGTGGTCAACCAGGTGGCCCAGAATTTCGCCGCGACCCCGGTCGTGGTGGTCTCCGGCCAGGTGCTCCTGGGCGCCGCCGGCCTGCCGGGGGTCACCCTTGCCTTCAGCACCGGCCAGACGGCCACCACGGATGCCAACGGCAACTACGCCATGACCCTGCCGTCCCCCTGGACCGGCACGGTGACGCCCAGCAAGGCCGGCTACTTCATCACGCCCGCCGCCACGTCCTACGCGGCCATCACCACGGACCAGCCCAACCAGAACTACACGGCCGTCAATGCCATCACCGTCTACGGCCTCATCACCGTCAACACCGTCCCAGCCACGCCGCTGGCCGGCGTCACCGTCACCTTCAGCAACGGCGGCGGCGTCGCCACCACGGATGCGAACGGCCTCTACACCCACTACGTGCCCTCCGGCTGGAGCGGGACCGTGACCCCGGCCCTCGCGGGCTGGGCCTTCACCCCGGGCTCCCGCACCTTCACCAGCCTGACCGGCAATCCTCCCGGGCAGAATTTCAGCGCCAGGCCCGTGGTGGTGGTCTCCGGCCAGGTCACTTCCGCCGGAACGCCCCTGGCGGGTGCGCGGGTCTCCTTCTCGAACGTGGGTTCGGTCACCACGGACGCGAACGGGAACTACCAGATGACGCTCAATTCCGGCTGGACCGGCACCGTGACGCCCACGATGCGGGGACGGATCTTCGCCCCGACCGCCCTGAGCCTCACGAACGTCACCACCAACCTGGCCAACCAGAACTTCATCACCGTCCAATCCATTTCCGGCCGGGTGAGGAACAGGGTGAACGGCCAGTGGGTGGGCACGCCGGGCGTCACCATGACCCTGGACAACGGCACCACCGCCGTGACGGATGCCAACGGGCGCTACACGCTCCTGACGCCCAGCGGGTGGAGCGGCACCCTGACGCCCTCGGGCGGCACCTGGGTCTTCACGCCGGCGGCCCTGACCTACAGCAACCTCCTGACCAACCAGACCGGGCAGAACTTCACCGCCCAGTGACCCGGTCCGACCGGAGCCTGCGGGCGGGGATCCCAGCGGTCCCCGCCCGTCTGGGTTCCGGGCTCCTTCTCTTCTGCCCGCCCCGGCCCTCTCCCACCTGGAGTCCGACGTGTCCTTCCCGAGCACCGGCCTGCGAACCTTCCGTTCCTGGGCATCCCTGGCTTCCGGCCTGGCCCTCCTGAGCCTGTCCGTCCTTTCCGGATGCGGCGGGGGCGGGGGGGGCAGCGCGCCGCCGCCGCCGGCGCTCACCAGCTTCACGAGCGCCAGGACCCCCATCACCCGGGGGACGGGCACCACCCTCACGGCGGTCTTCTCCAACGGGACCGGCGTCCTCGACCACGGGCTCGGATCCGTCTCCGCAGGCACCCCGGTCGCCATCTCCCCGACCGAGGACACCACGTACACCCTGACGGTAAGCAACAGCCAGGGCCTCACGGTGACCGGCAAGGTGGCGGTGGCCGTGGTGGCGCCGCCGGACCAGCCGGTGGTGGCCGCCCCCGCCCATGTCACCGCGGGGCAGGGCGGCTGCACGGCCTCCGTTCCCGTCCAGCCCGGCTGCTCCTATGCCTGGACCGTCACCGGCGCCACCATCACCGCCGGCGACGGCACCGCCAGCCTCACCTTCACGCCGGCGGCCGGGGGGCAGGTGGCCTTCAGCTGCGTGGTCACCAACGCTGCGGGGACTGCCTCCGCCTCGGGGACGGGCGCTTCGACCATCGTGGCCCCGCCGTCCCTGCCGGTGATCACCGCCCCGGCCCTGGTCACGGCCGGCCAGGGCGGCTACCAGGCCTCCGTGCCCGTCCAGGCCGGATCCACCTACGCCTGGACCGTGTCCGGCGCCACCGTCCAGGCCGGCGCGGCCACGGACACCCTGACCTTCACCCCCGGCGCCACCGGGCAGGTGGCCCTCTCCTGCGTGGTGGCCAATGCGGCCGGGACCGCATCCCAGGCCGGGGGCGCCACCCTCACGATCGTGGCTCCTCCCGCCCCACCGGTGGTCACGGCGCCCGCCCATGTGACCGCCAACCAGGCCGGATACACGGCCTCCATCCCCGCCCAGGCGGGATGCACCTATGCATGGACCATCACCGGGGGCATCCTCATCGCCGGCCAGCAGACCCCCACGGTCGCATTCACCCCGGCGGGCAGCGGAACGACCGAGCTGACCTGTGTGGCGACGAACGCCGCGGGAACCGCCTCCACGCCCGGTACCGCCTCGTCCGCCATCGTGCCGCCACCCGTGATCACCGCTTTCGCCACCAGCCCCTCCACCGTGGTGGTGGGCCATGGCTCCGTACTCTCCTACGCCTTCAGCGGGGGCACCGGCGTCGTCGACCAGGGGATCGGAGCGGTGTCCAGCGGGGGCACCACCAACCTGGGCCCCTCCACCAGCACGGCCTACATCCTGACGGTCACCAATCCGGCCGGCACGACCGCGGCGGCCAGTGCCGCCCTGACCGTCACCATCCCGCCCACCCCGGTCATCCAGGAATTCAAGGCTCTGCCGGCGACCCTCACGCGAGGGCAGGGCACCCTCCTCAGCTTCAGCTTCAGCGACGGAACCGGTGTCCTCGACCAGGGCATCGGCCCCGTGGCCTCCGGAGGCGCCGTGGCGGTCTCCCCCTCGGCGGACACCACGTACACGCTGACGGTCACGAACGCGATCGGCGTGGCCACCACGGCCTCCGTGACCGTCACCGTCCAGTCCTTCGTCTCGAAGTTCGTCTACGTCGCCAACGGGGGCGGTGGGATCTCCGGTTTCGCCCTGGACGACGCCACGGGGAGCCTGACGGCCATGGCCGGTTCGCCGTTCGATGCCTCCGCCTTCACCCTGCACGTCACCAGCGATCCCCAGGGCCGATTCCTCCTCGCGGTGAACGGGGACGGCGTCACGAATGTGAACACCCTGTCCATCTACCAGATCGATGGCACCACCGGGGACCTCACGCCAGTCGCGTCGAACCCCACGGTGGCCACCGGAACGGATCCCTGGTGCGCGGCCGTGGATCCCACCGGCCAGTTCGTCTACGTGCGCTGCGACGGCGCCATCTCCTCCTACCGGCTCAACCCGACGAGCGGGCTCCTCACGCCCCTGGCCACGGTGCCGACCGCGGGTGGATCCGGCGACCTGGTCATCCACCCCTCGGGAAAGTACCTGTTCACCGTGGGCCGGACCTCGGATCGGCTTGAAGTCTTCGACCTCGATGCCACCACCGGGGCGCTGACCTCCGAGGGGAGCCCGTATGTCCTCCCCTCTGGCACGGGGCCCCTGGGGTTGGCCCTCAGCAACACCGGCGAGTACCTGTTCACCAAGGGGGAAGGGGCCTCCGGCGGACCGGCCGTGAACGGCGCCGTCTTCGGCTACCACGTGGACATCACCTCCGGCGGGTTGACGCCCCTCGGCGCCCTCATCACCGGTCTGGTGGGTGCCGACGCCTACCACGGGCTCACGTTCAATCCCGCCCAGAGCGTCCTCTACGGGGCCTTCGAGACGGCCGCCTACGATGCGGGGGCCTGGTCCTTCAGCCCCACCGCCGGCGCCATGACCCCGGTCGCCGGGAGCCCCTATGCCTGGTTCGGCGGGAACGGATCGGACCAGGTGGTGTTCAGCCGCAATGGCAAGTGGGCCTTCCTCCTGGACTACAACGGGCAGCAGATCGCCATGGGCACCGTGGATCCCGTGACCGGGGCCCTCGCCTTCAAGGCCTACGCCGGTGTGGAGCTCTTCCCGGTCTCCGCCACGGTGGTGGGGGTGCTCCAGTGATGGCATGCCGCATCACCGCCCCTACCCTGTAGGATGAAGACACCCCAACCCGGAGAGACCCCCATGCCTTGGCGCCGGATCCAATGGCTCGCATGCGCTGTCCTTGCGCTGGCGATCGGCTGCGTCGATGCCGTCGCGACGCCGAGCGGGCTGTCGTACAGCAGCAACCCGGCGACCTACACCGCGGGCGTGGCCATCCCCGCCAACACTCCCGCCAACACCGGGGGGAAGATCGCCTCGTACACCGTGAGCCCCGCGCTGCCTGCGGGGCTGTCCATGGATGGCGCCACGGGCATCATCACCGGGACGCCCACCACCGCCTCCGCGGCGGCCACCTTCACGGTGACGGGAACCAACACCGCCGGCAGTGCCACCGTGTCCCTCACGATCACGGTGTCCGACCCGGCACCGGCGGGCCTCGCCTATTCGGAGAACCCGGCGGCCTACACCGTGGGCACGGCCATCACCGCGAACCAGCCCACCAGCAAGGGCGGGGCACCCACGGGCTATGCCGTGGCGCCTGCGCTGCCCGCGGGCCTCGCCCTCGACCCGGTCACCGGCGTGATCTCGGGCACTCCCACCGCCGTGGCGGCCGCCCAGGACTACACGGTGACCGCCTCGAACGCCGCGGGCAGCACCACGGCCCTCGTGAACCTCACGGTGGATGCCGCCGCTCCCGCCATCACCGCCCAGCCCGCCAGCCAGGCGGTCCTGGCGGGGCAGACGGCCACCTTCACGGTGGCGGCGTCGGGGACGGGCACCCTGAGCTACCAGTGGTCGAGGAACGGGGTGGCCCTCACCGGGGCCACGGCCACCACCTACACCACGCCGGCCACCACCGCCGCGGACAACGGCGCCACGTTCACGGTCACGGTGGCGGACACCTACGGCGGCAGCGTCACCAGCGCCGCGGCCACGCTGACGGTGACCGCCACGGCGCCCGGCACCTTCGCGGCCACCTCCGGCGGCATGGCCACCGGCCGCTCCTTCCACACGGCGACCGTGCTGGCGAGCAGGAAGGTGCTCATCACCGGCGGCTTCAACGGCACGGCCCTGGCCACGGCGGAGCTCTACGACCCGGCCACCGGCACCTTCGCCGCCACCGGCAGCATGACCACGCCCCGCCAGTACCACACCGCCACCCTGCTCCAGGACGGCCGGGTGCTCATCGTGGGCGGCAGCGCCTACGGGGTGGTGCAGGGCAGCGCCGAGCTCTACGACCCGGCCACCGGCACCTTCACCGCCACGGGGAGCCTCACCACGGCCCGGGCCTCCCACACGGCCACCCTGCTGCCCAGCGGCCAGGTGCTCATCGCCGGAGGCCGGGACCTGGGTTCCTTCTTCCTGACGGCGGAGCTCTATGATCCGGCCGCAGGCACCTTCACGCCCACCGGCAGCCTCCTCGAGGCGCGGGCCACCCATACGGCCACGCTGCTGCCCAACGGCAAGGTCCTCATCGCGGGGGGCTACCGCTCCAGCAATCTCGCCAGCGCCGAGCTGTACGACCCGGCCACGGGCACCTTCGCCACGGCCGGTTCCATGGCGTCGCCCCGGGCCTACCACTCGGCCACCCTCCTGCCCGATGGCCGGGTGCTCATGGTGGGCGGCACCACCAGCGCCATGGCGGAGATCTACGCCAGCGCCACCGGATTCAGCGCCACCGGCAGTCTCCTCGATGTGCGGGCCTACTGGCACACGGCCACCCTGCTGCCCAGCGGCAAGGTGCTGGTGGCGGGTGGCGTCGGCGTGGGCAATCCCGCGCCGCTGCTGGGGAGCGCCGAGACCTTCGATCCCGGCACGGGGGTCTTCACCTCCACGGGGAGCCTGACCACCCAGCGGGAGACCCACACCGCCACGCTGCTGGCCGGCGGCTCCGTCCTCGTGGTGGGGGGCGTGGGCGGGGCCGGGTATCTCGCCTCGGCCGAGCTGTACCACTAGGAGACGCCCTGCCATGCTCCCCGCCGGACTGTTCCTCACCTGCCTCCTGCTCGCCGGCGGTCCCACGGGCCGCGGGGTTGCGAAGGGGGGGCTGTCCGTGGAGGCCCCCCGGGCCTGCGGCCTCTGCGGCATGGATCGGATCCGCTTCGCCCGCAGCCGGATGCTGATCGAACGGGAAGACGGTTCCAGCACCGGCGTCTGCAGCCTCTCCTGCGCCCTCGGGGCCCTGGAGGGTCCCCAGGGAAGCCCGGTGCGGGCCCTTCGCGTGGCGGACCGGGCCCACCCGGAGACCCTGGTGGAGGCCCGGGCCTGCACCTGGGTGATCGGGGGCGACCTCCCGGGCGTCATGGCCCGCACGGCCACCTGGGCCTTCGCGGACGCCGGGGAGGCCCGCGCCTTCGCGCGCCGGCACGGCGGCCGGGTGGCGGGATTCGAGGCGGCCTGCGGGGCCCTGCGGCAGGAAGGAGGGGCGTGATGGCGGCGATGCGTGGCGGGACCCGCTGGGTGCGGACGGGGGTCCTGGCCCTGCTGGCGAGCCTGGCCCTCCTGGGGGCCGAGCCTCCCTACAAGCGGACCGTGGAGGCCTACGCCGTGCCCGACGTGACGCTGGTGGACCAGGATGGGGCCAAGGTGCCCCTCCGGAGCCTCCTGGCCTCGGACAAGGTGGTGGTCCTGGATTTCATCTTCGGCACCTGCACCACCATCTGCCCGGTGCTGTCCGCGGGCTACGCCAACCTCCAGCAGCGCCTGGGGCCCCGGAGCGCCGACATCCGCCTGGTGTCCATCTCCATCGACCCGGAGAACGACACGCCGAAGGTCATGCGCGAGTACCTGAAGCGCTACCGGGCCCGGCCGGGCTGGACCTTCCTCACCGGCAAGCGCGAGGACATCGACCGGGCCATGCATGCGTTCAATGCGTACATCCCCAACAAGATGTCCCACTACCCGCTGACCCTCATCCGCACGCCCCGCAGCGGCGCCTGGACCCGCATCTTCGGGCTGATGAGCACCTCCGAGTTCCTCGAGGAATGCCGCAAGGCAGGGATCCAGTGAGGGCGCTGGCCGTCGCCCTGGTCCTGGCCGCGGGCCTCGCCATGTCCGCCGGCTCCAGGCGGGAGGCGCCGAAGCGGTCCCGTGCCCAGATCCTCGCCCTGGGAGAGCGGATGTACCGGGAGGGGATCCTCCCCTCCGGCGAGCCGCTGCAGGGGGTGGTGAAGGGCGACGTGCCCGTGTCCGGGGTGGCCTTCACCTGCCGGAACTGCCACCTGCGGAGCGGCATGGGGTCCTACGAAGGCGGCGTGTCCACCCCGCCCATCACCGCGGCCAAGCTCTTCCAGCGCCAGTTCTGGCAGTTCCCCAACCTCACGGAGGCCGAGCGGGTGGAGGCCGGCGTCGCCCAGTCCAAGCTGCGGCGGCCCGCGTACACCGACGGGTCCCTGGCGGATGCCATCCGGACGGGCGTGGATCCCCAGGGCCGGACGCTGAACGACGTCATGCCCCGGTACGACCTGAGTCCCGCGGACATGGCGATCCTGGTGGCCTACCTCAAGACCCTGTCGGCCGAATACTCCCCGGGCGTCACCGCCACCACGATCCGCTTCGCCACGATCCTCACGCCGGAGGTGACCGCTGCGGAGGAGGAGGCCCTGCGGGTGCCCCTGGACAACTTCATCGCCAGCCACAACCGGCTGCCCCAGGGCTTCGGCAACCGCATGTACCGGTCCACCTCGGGCCGGGACATGAGCCTCAGCCACCGGCAGATCACGCTGGCCCGCTGGCGCCTCACGGGGCCGCCCGCCACCTGGAGCGCCCAGCTGGAGGCCCACCAGCGCCGGGAGCCGGTCTTCGCGCTGCTGGGGGGCATGAGCCACGGCGACTGGAAGCCGATCCACACCTTCTGCGAGGCCCACGGGATCCCCTGCCTGTTCCCCCTCACGGACCTGCCGGTGGTCTCCGACTCGGACTGGTACACCGTCTACTTCTCCAAGGGCCTCTGGCAGGAGGGGGAGGCCGCGGCGCGCTTCCTCGCGGCCCGCCCGGAGGGCACGGCGGTGCTCCAGGTGGTGGAGGACACGCCCCGGGGGCGGGCCCTGGCCGCCGGCTTCGACGCCGCCTGGCATGAGGCGGGAAAGGCCCCCGTGCGCACCGTCCAGGTGGCCCGGGACGCGCTCGGGCCGGAGACCCTCCTCTGGCTGGCCGGGCAGGGCGGGAGCCGGGCCCTGGTGCTCTGGGCCGGGCCGGAGGCCTATCCGGCGCTGCAGGCCCTGGCCCAGTCCTCCCAGCCGCCTGTGGTGGTGTGCATGGCCTCGGGCCTCCTGGGCCCGCGTCTGGGCGAGCTGCCCGAGGCCGCACGGGCCTCCACCTTCGTCACCTATCCCTTCCGGGCCCCCGCCGATGAGCCGAAGTTCGCCCGCTACGCCAACTCGCTGCTGGTGGGGCTCACGGCCCTGGACAACACGGAGCGGATCTACACGCGGATGTACTCCCTGGTGGAGGTGCTCAAGCAGGCCCTCATGGACATGGACCGCTCCTACTACCGGGACGCCCTCCTGGATGCCCTGGGCATGCAGAAGGACCGCGTGCTGCCCGACTACGAGCGCCTCAGCTTCGGCCCCGGCCAGCGGTACGCCTCCAAGGGCTGCTACGTCGTGCAGCTCACGCCCGGGCCCCAGCCGGTCCTGGTGAAGCGGAGCGACTGGGTGATCCATTGACCGGACGGAGGAACCTCATGGGGCGCAGGGGACGGTGGCACGGCTGGCTGGCGGCGGCGATCCTGGCGCTTCCCCTGGCGGCGGGGCAGGCGCCCTCCGCCCGGGAGAAATGCCCGGTCTGCGGCATGTTCGTGGCCAAGTATCCCGACTGGATGGCGGTCCTGCGGTTCAAGGATGGGAGTGCCCTCTCCTTCGACGGTCCCAAGGACCTGTTCACGGCCTACCTGGACCTCAAGCGGTACGCGCCCGGCCGCGCCACCGCCGACGTGGCGGCCATCGAGGTGAAGGACTACTACAGCCTCCGGATCGTGGACGGGTCCAGGGCGGTCTTCGTCATCGGCAGCGACGTGACGGGCCCCATGGGCCGGGAGCTGGTGCCCTTCGCGGAGGCCGGAGATGCCGCCGCCTTCCTGAAGGACCACCAGGGCCAGCGGAGCCTCCGGTTCGGCGAAGTCACCGCGGCCGTGCTGCGGACGCTGCGGTGAGGCGGTCCGGCGTCTTCCTGGGGCTCCTGGCCCTACAGCTCGGGCTCTTCCTTGCGATGCTCCTCCACGCCTGGTGGGCGGGCCGGGGGGTGGATCCGGGCGTGGCGGAGTGCCGGCGCCGGGTCTCGGAGCTGCGGCTCACGGATCTCTGCCTGTTCACCGAGGCCCGCTACACCCGGAATCCCGCCCTGGCCGACCTCCACACGCCCTTCCAGGACCATCCCACGGCCCTCGAGCACTTCCCCTCCGGCACCCTGGTCGCCCCACCCCCGCACCTGACGAGTCCCCATGCCTGGCACCCTGCGCCGAACCCTAAGCATCCTTGATTTCGCTCTGGCCTCGCTCCTGCGGCGGAAGGGACGGAACGCCGCGCTGCTGGCGGTCTACACCCTGGTGGTGTTCGTGACGGCCTCGCTGGTCTTCTTCACCCAGGCGGTGAAGCGGGAGGCCCATCAGGTGCTGGCGGACGCGCCGGGCCTCGTGGTCCAGCGCACCCTCGCCGGGCGCCAGGACCTGGTGCCCCTGGCCTGGGCGGACTGGGTGCGCGGCCTCCGGGGCGTCCGGTCCGTGCGCCCCCGCTGGTGGGGCTACTACTACGACGGGGCCTTCGGAGCCAACTTCACGGTGCAGGCCTCCGAGGAGGCGGCCCTGCCGGCGGGCTCGGCACGGATCGGCGCCGGGGCCGCACGGATCCTCCGGGTGAAGGAGGGCGACCTCATCACCCTCCGCGGCCACGACAACCTGCCGCTGCTCCTCACCGTGCAGGGGATCCTGTCTTCGGACTCCGAGCTGGTGGCCTCGGACCTGCTGCTGCTGCCGAAGGAGGACTTCCAGACCCTGTTCGGCCTGCCCCCGGACCAGGCCACCGATCTCGCGGTGGACGTGGCCAATCCCCGGGAGCTGCCCACCCTCGCCGCCAAGATCGCCGAGCGCTACCCCGAGGCCCGTCCCATCCTGCATAGCGAGATCCTGCGGACCTACGACGCCATCTTCGACTGGCGGGGCGGGCTCCTGGTGGCGGTGCTGATGATCGCGGTGCTGTGCTTCGCCATCTTCGCCTGGGACCGGGCGGCCGGCCTCTCCGCGGAAGAACGGCGGGAGATCGGCATCCTGAAGTCCATCGGCTGGGAGACCTCGGACGTCCTCCTGTTGAAGCTCCTGGAGGGCCTCGCCGTCTCGCTGACGGCCTTCCTCACGGGCTGCGTGCTGGCCTACGGCCACGTCTTCCTCTTCTCCGCGCCGCTCTTCGAAGGGGCCCTGAAGGGCTGGTCGGTGCTCTACCCGCGGTACCGCCTGGTGCCCGTCGTGGACGGCTACCAGCTCTCGCTCCTCTTCCTCCTGGCGGTGGTGCCCTACACGGCCGCCACCCTCATCCCCGGCTGGCGGGCCGCCACCGTGGATCCCGACGCGGCCATGAGGTCCTGACGATGATCGAGGTCGCGAACGTCACCAAGACCTACCACGCGGGCCGGCCCAACGCCTACACCGCCGTGGACGGCGTCAGCCTGGCCGTCGAGCGGGGGAAGCTCACGGTCTTGAAGGGCCCCAGCGGCTCGGGCAAGACCACGCTGCTCTCCCTGGTCGGGTGCATGGCCCGGCCCAGCTCCGGGCGCATCCACCTCCGCGGCGTCCGGACGGCGGGCCTGCCGGTGCCGGAGGCGGACGGGGCCCTGGAGATCACCAGCCTACCGGAGCGCTTCCTCACGGAGATCCGCCGCGCCACCTTCGGCTTCATCTTCCAGCACTTCAACCTCATCAAGGGCGTCTCCACCCTGGAGAACGTCATGCTGCCGGCCTACCCCCTGGGGGGCGATCCCGCCGCCCTTCGGCGCCGGGCCGGGGAGCTGCTGGAGCGCTTCGGCCTCTCCCGCCACGCCCGGGAACCCATCGACCGCCTCTCCGGCGGCGAGATGCAGCGGGTCGCCATCGCCCGCGCCCTCGTCAACGATCCGGCCGTGATCATCGCCGACGAGCCCACCGCCCACCTGGACAGCCACCTGTCGGAGGCCTTCATGGCCCTCATGGGCACCTTCAAGGAGGGCGGCCGGACCCTGCTCATCGCCAGCCACGATCCCCTGGTCTACGACTCCCCGCTGGTGGATGCCACCCACGAACTGCGGGATGGGCGCCTCTGCGCGAAGGCACCGGCGTGATCCAGCAGCCCGGCGTCCTGGCGCTCCTCGCGGCCTCGGCCCTCGTGGCCGCCTTCCTCGCCCTGGCCGCGGGCTTCGGGCTGCGCATCCTCCGGCGCTGGGACCTCCGGAGCGGCAGCGACCTGCAGCTGGCCCTGGAGCGCGAGACCTACCTGGTGTCCACGCTCGTGGCCTTCGCCCTGGCCGCGGAGGTGGTCTCCCTCTTCCTCTTCGTCTTCACCGCCGACGGCCTCCACGGGCGCTTCGCCGGGGCCATGTGCGCGGCCGGGACGCTGAACGCCGCGCCCGGCGGATACGCCACGCTCCTGCTGAAGGTCGCCGACTGCCTGCTGGCCGGCGTGTGGCTCGTCCTGAACCACGCCGACACCCGCGGCTACGACTACCCCCTGATCCGCGTGAAGTACGCCCTCCTGCTGGTGCTCGCCCCCCTGGTGTGGGTCGAGGCCTTCCTGGCCTTCCGGTACTTCACCGGCCTCAAGGCCGAGGTCATCACCTCCTGCTGCGGGAGCCTCTTCAGCCAGGGGCAGGGCGGCCTGGCGGGGGACCTGGCCGCCTGGCCGGAGCGGACCGCCATGGCCGTCCTCGCGGCAGTGCTGGCGGCCCTCTTCGTCGCCGGAGGCGTGTTCCTGCGGACGCGCCGGGGCGCTTACGCCTTCGGTCTCCTCAGCGGCCTGGCCTTCCTGGCGGGGGCCGGCTCCCTCGTCTCCTTCGTCTCCGTCTACATCTACGAGCTGCCCACCCACCACTGCCCCTTCTGCTTCATCCAGGCGGAATACGGGCACGTGGGCTACCTGCTCTACGGGACCCTGCTCGGAGGCGGCATCGCCGGGCTGGGCACCGGCGCCCTCACGCCCTTCCGCCACCGGGCCAGCCTCGCCGCGGCCCTGCCCGCCCTGCAGCGCCGCCTGGTGCTGGCCGCGCTCCTGTGCTTCGGCCTGTTCGCCCTGGTGGTCGCCTACCGCGTGGGGACCTCGTCCCTCCGCCTGGGCCCCTGAAGGTCGCGCCTCAACGGCCCGTCCCCACGGCCTTGGCGGGATCCACGCCGCGATCCAGCTTGCCGTAGTCCAGCTCGCTGCCGCGGGCGCTGTGGGGCACGAGGTAGACCCCCAGCATCACCAGGGCGGCGAGGCCCAGGGCCAGGCGCCTCGGCGCCTGCCGCCTCGTGACGAGGAGGAGGCCGCAGGCCAGGGCCCAGGCGCCCCACACGAGGAGGGTCTTGTTGTCCGTGAGGTCGCCGCCGAAGGGGAAGCCCGTCCAGTAGGCGCCGAAGGCATGCTTCTGGACGAAGGGGCCGAGGACCAGCCCGCCCAGGGTGAGGGCGGCCAGGGTGGTCCAGGCCAGGCGCCGCATGTCCGGACCGTGGACCAGGGCGGCCAGGCCCGCCCGGACGCCGATCAGCACGCCGAGGAACATGAGGAGGACATGGGCGGCCAGCAGGGGCCCGGGCACGGGATCCTTGAACCGGATGACGACGGTGCTTCCGTCCGCGGGGATCCGCAGGGGACCGCCGGGCGTCTCCAGGCTCAAGCGGTATTCCAGCTTGCCGGCGGCGGGCTGCCGGGGCAGGCGGGCGGCCAGTTCGGCCTTGCCCTCCCGCTGCTCGGGCACCAGGGGGACCATGGTGAAGGGATCCGCCGTCCGGAAGCGGCGGAAGGCGAGGACGCCCCGCACCCCATGGCCGGGATCCGGCAGGGCGAGGCGCTCGTCACGGCCGCTGTCCCCGCTGCGGGAGATCCGGTAGCGGAAGGTCTCCCCCTGGACCGTGAACGCGCCCCGCAGGGGATGGGTCGGTCCGGTCAGGCGCTGGAAGACGATGGACCCCAGCATGATGAGGGCGGCCAGGGCCCAGAGCGCGGCCTGGCGGGCGGCGGAGGGGGCAGGGGACGCGGAGGTCGGCTTCATGGCGGGGCTCCCGGCTCCATGATAGGCGATGCATCGCTCGTGAAAACGGGCTTCCGGGGCCCTCTGATAGAGTGGGAACCGGTCCTGCCGCCCGTGCCGGGCGGCACCTCCCGACAGGCGTCCATGCACACGATCCGATTCGATGGCAAGCAACCCGGCTCCGCGGACTGCGAGCAGGAGATCTCCCTCCTGGCCGCCAGCGCCAAGGCCGGTGTGCCCCTGAACCACCGCTGCGGCGGCCATGCCCGCTGCGGCACCTGCCTGGTCACCATCGCCGGGGGCGCGGATCACCTCACCGAGATGGGCGCCGCCGAGACCCGCGTGCTCAAGGCGCTGAAGGCGCAGCCCGACCAGCGGCTGGCCTGCCAGGCCTGGGCCCGGGGCGAAGTGGCCTGCAAGTACTGACTCAGACGGGCCGCCGCCCCTCCAGGGCCCGGTCCAGGGTGAGTTCGTCGGCGTACTCCAGGTCGCTGCCGATGGGCAGTCCCAGGCCGATGCGGGTGGTGCGGATGCCGATGGGTTCCAGGATGCGGGCCAGCCAGCTGGCGGTGGCCTCGCCATCCACCGTGGGGTTGGTGGCCAGGATGATCTCCTGGATGGCGCCATCCTCCAGCCGCTTCAGCAGCTCGCGGACGCGGAGCTGGTCGGGCCCCACGCCGCGCAACGGAGAGATCAGCCCGCCCAGCACGTGGTAGCGGCCCCGGAAGTGGCCGCTGCGCTCGAAGCTGAGGACGTTCGAGGCCTCGGCCACCACCACGAGGCTGTGGGCATCCCGCCGCGGATCCAGGCAGATGGGGCAGGTGGGCTGGTCCGTGAAGGCGCCGCACACCTGGCAGAAGCCCACCCGATCCGCCGCCTGCTGGAGCTGCTGGGCCAGGTGCGCCATGGCCTCGGGCCCCTCCTTCAGCAGGTGCAGGGCCATGCGCTGGGCGGACTTGGCGCCCACCCCGGGCAGCTTCTGGAGGCTCTCCACCACGGCCTCCAGGGGCGCCGGCAGTCTCATCACGGACCTCCCGGTGACTCTACAGGCCCAGGCCGGGGAGGTTCAGGCCCGCGCCCATGCCGCCCATCTGCTGCTTCATGGCCTCGTCCGCCTTCTGGGCGGCGTCGCGGAAGGCCGCCATCAGCAGATCCTCGAGCATGGAGGGATCCTCGGGATCCATGGCCTCCTTGGCGATGGAGACGGCCATCAGCTCCTTCGAGCCGTTCAGCGTCACCTTCACCAGCTGGCCGCCGGCGGTGCCCTCGGCCCGCAGGTTGGCCTGGGTCTCCTGCAGCTTGGCCTGCATCTGCTGCGCCTGCTTCATGAGGAATCGCATGTCCATGGGATCAGCCTCCGGATCGGGGTTGGGGGATGGGCCGGGCCGCGCGCAGCCGGTGCGCGAGCCGCAGCATGAGGAAATAGCCCACGGGCACGGCCACGAGGCTCAGCACGAAGCCGCCCAGCAGGTAGGGCACGAGGATGGGGCGCAGCATCTCGGCGGCGGCCTGGAAGCCCTCGCGGGTGCTGAAGCTCTTCCAGCCGAGGCTGGTCCAGTCCACCCCGCTCAGGTCGAGGGCGAAGCCCCGCCCCAGGAGGATGTTGCCGAGGAGCGCGGAACCCGTGGCGATGGGGACCATGGTCCAGGGGTTGTTCACGAAGGCCCCCAGGAAAGTCAGGGGGCGGTGCAGCTTCCGGAACAGGGCGCAGAAGACGATGACGAGGCCCGTGTGGGTGCCCAGCAGGGGATTCATGGCGATGGACAGGCCCAGGGCGAAGCTCCAGCCGAGGTGGTGGGGCTCCAGATCGGGATCCGCCATGTAGCGCTTCGTGCGGGCCCACAGATGGGACTTGTCCTGGTGGGTCATGGGCGTCCGAAGTGGTCGAAACTGAGATCCGGCAGGGGCCGGAGCAAACCTCCATCATAGGCCAGCAGGGGTGAATCCCGGCGTTCCAGGGCCTGGCCCACGTCGAGCAGGGGAACCTCCAGCCGCGTCTCCAGTTCCGGCCGGGACAGGGAACTGCCGAAGCACCGGGCGTAGTCCTCGCCGCCCCGCAGCGCATCCCTGTCCAGGGCCGGGTCCACGGCGATGCTGCAGCCGGAGGCCTCCGCCAGGTTCCGGAGGTCGCGGCTGAGGCCGTCGGACAGATCGAGGCAGGCGTGGACTTCCGGGAGGGCGGCGAGCTTCACACCCAGGCCCAACCTGGGTTTCGGCGCCAGGTGGGCGGCCAGGTCCGCATCGGGATGGGCGGGATCCCAGCGCTGGCCCGCCTCGAGCTTGCGCAGGCCCCGCAGGCTGGCGCCGGGCGCCTGGTCCACGAAGATCCGGTCGCCCGGCCGGAGGCCGTCCCGGCGGAGCCAGCGGGCCGCGAAGCCGA
>Ga0079306_1000937_pt1 | contig 22342 bp, 15 predicted proteins | sample Methanotroph_Enr_FD_79181 | JGI IMG/M metagenome (GOLD analysis project Ga0079306, IMG submission 79181) | Enriched soil microbial communities from Old Woman Creek wetland in Ohio, USA - Methanotroph_Enrichment_5 | ecosystem: Environmental > Terrestrial > Soil > Wetlands | place: USA: Ohio...
AGTTCCGGAAAAATAGACGGGTTCGCGGAGAATGAGTATCTTTACACTAGTCGGCTGAGATAATTGAAAAGAGAAACCATTGGATAATTAATAGTTAATCAATCAGTTCACATGCATAAATTTACCCTCATCCTTTTCCTTTTTACCCTAAATTTTCTGGTATCCTTTGCTCAAAAAGGTGTGGTAACCGGCACAGTGATGGATGCCACATCCGGCGAAACTCTGATAGGAGTCAATATTATTTATGGCAAAGGTCTGGGTACAATTACAGATGTCGACGGGAAGTACCAGATTGAATTGCCTGCCGGCTCTTACACGCTCTCTGTATCCTATGTGGGCTATGTGTCACAAAATAAAACGGTTACAATTGGAGAAAAACCTTTGAAGCTTGATTTTAGCCTCGAAAACGTTACTCTTTCTGAAGTAAACGTGGTTGCCGATGTGGCTAGAGCCCGCGAAACACCGGTTGCGTTTTCTACGGTTACTCCCCGCCAGATACAGGAGCAACTGGCAGGCCGGGATATCCCCATGCTGCTGAATTCAACCCCCGGCGTTTATGCCTCCCAGATGGGAGGAGCGGATGGTGATGCCCGGGTCACAATTAGAGGGTTTAGTTCCAGGAACGTGGGAGTCCTTCTTGACGGAGTGCCAGTGAATGACATGGAAAATGGTATTGTATATTGGTCAAATTGGTTTGGTCTTGATAATGTGACCCGAAGCATACAAGTTCAGCGAGGATTAGGGGCTTCAAAACTGGCATTACCTTCGGTAGGAGGAACCATTAATATCATGACCAAAGGTATTGATGAACGCAAAGGTGGGGCTCTAAAGCAGGAATTCGGAAGTGATGGCTACTTAAATACTTCTTTCGGATACAACTCAGGAAGATTAAAACAAGGAATTGGTTTTACAGTTGCTGGTTCCTATAAAAGAGGAGACGGCTGGGTGAATCATACGCAGTCAAAAGCTTATTTCTTTTATGGAAAGGTTGATAAATTCATCGGAAAACATGTCCTTTCCCTTGTAGCTTATGGTGCTCCACAAAGCCATGCACAACATTCATACAATGTTCCGGCGGCTGTTTACGACCTCAAGTGGGCCAAGGATCATGGAGTGGATTCAGCTGATATGGCACAATATGCACCTAAATCTTGGACTGGAGAAAAATATACTTTTGACCATGGAACAAGGTTCAACCAGCATTGGGGGACTTATGAGACTTATACTATCAAGAATAATGGTTATGATTCAACCTGGCATCCAATTCCTTCGGATACTTCAAATTTTGGAGGTTATATAAGTAAGAGTGAAAGAGTAAACGAATTTTTTAAACCCCAATTCACTCTAAAAGACTTCTGGACAGTTAACTCTAAACTTTCCGTATCCAACATTGCCTATATTTCAATCGGAAGAGGGGGCGGAATCCGCGCCAAAAATACCATGACAGTATTGCCTTCCGGAGAAATGGATTTTCAGTCCGTGAGGGACGTCAATTCATTCCACACCATACCAGATAAGGAGATACCTTACAGCACCACTCTTCGAACTCCCGGCAATTTCCTGGTGGAACGCAAGAATGAACATCAATGGATCGGGTTGCTTTCGACAGTCAATTATATTCTGAATCCATCTATTTCAATGTCAGGAGGGATTGATTTACGAACTTATAAAGGTGTGCATTATGAACAAATCTATGATCTGCTTGGTGCTGATTACGTGATTGATGCCACAGACCAAACAAAAGACTATGGGACGGCACTGGATTATCATTATAGTGTCGCAATGCATTACAAGGGAGATAAAATCAGTTATTACAACGATGGGTTGGTGCGATGGGGTGGATTATTCTACCAGGCAGAATATAAAAATGAAAAAGTATCTGCTTTTATCAACCTGACCGGAGCTAGATCAGGCTATAAACGTATTGATCATTTCAAAGTGGATTCAGTACAGGAGACACCCTGGAAATGGATCAACGGCTGGACTATAAAAGGGGGTGCCAACTATAATATTTCGGAGCATTTCTCAGCCTTCATGAACCTGGGATACCTTGATAAAGCGCCCAGGTTTAGTAACGTTTATGATAATACCAACAAGCTGTTCCGGGAAATAAAAAATGAAATGGTTAGAGCCGTTGAAGGAGGACTCGCTTATGGCAGCAGGTCATTTTCTGCCAACATCAATATATATTATACCAATTGGCTGAATAAACCTGTTGAATATGCCCCTATCGTCAAAATTGCAGATACATTGGGGGGACAAACTGAAGACTTTTATGCCAACATCAATGGACTGGCTGCCTTACATAAGGGAGTTGAAATAGATTTTGCCTGGCAAGTGGTCAAGGAGCTCAAAATTGAAGGAATTTTCTCATCGGGAGATTGGATTTGGAATTCTGCTGATTCGGTGAGAGTACGCGATGATTTCGGAGTTACCAAGCTCACCCGTTATGTAAATGCCAAAGGTATCCATGTTGGAGATGCTGCACAATTCCAGGTTGGGGGTGAAATCAGGTATGAACCCATCAAAAACCTGTATATCAGTGGAAGACTCACCTATTTTGGCAAATATTATTCGAATTTTGATCCCATGGATTATGATGCAAATGATAAAACTACTCCAATAGGCAAGTTCTATTATAATTTCGAGCATCCAACCGATGATAAGGGGAAAGTCTTGTTAGATGAAAATGGTCGCCCAATTTATGGAGATCCGATTAGTCCATGGAAGATTCCAGCATATATGTTGCTGGATTTAAACGCAGGGTATAGTTTCAAGGTGTATGATAAATACAGGATGCAGTTTAGGCTCAGTGTGCTGAATGCAACCAATACAATTTATGTTTCCGATGCCGATGATAATTCCACGAATATTGGTCAGCCATGGAGCTCACATGATACCAGGTCGGCTGCTGTATTTTTCGGTTTAGGCCGGAGATATACAGCTTCAGTCGCTTTCCAGTTTTAATGAACCAAATTACCAGAGAAAATAACTATAAACTAATAAAGATGAAAAAACTTACTCTACTTGCTGTATTCATATTATTTGTTACAGCTATGGCCCAGTTACAAACAATTCCCATCAGCCAGGCACGCCTCTTACCTATTGGTACCATTGTCACAATCGAAGGGGTAATCATCAATGATGCATCCCTGATGGGTTGGACCTGGTATATCCAGAACGAAACTGCCGGTATTGCTGGCTACAGTACAACTTTTTCCACAGTGGGAGCTTTGCCCGGGGATAAGGTGAAAGTAACCGGTACCTTGAAAAACTACAATTCGTTGTTGGAGATCAGCCCGGTAACTGAAGTAGTTATCGTGTCAAGTAATAATCCAATTCCTGCTCCAACGGCACTCGTGGTACCCCAGATACTAGCAGTTGGGGAGACCTATGAATCCATGCTGGTGAAGGTCAGCAATGTTCATTTCAGCCCTTCATTACAAGGTACCCTCTTCAACGCTGCCGCCTCTGGTTACAATTACTGGATTTTCAACCAGGCAGGAGATTCGATGCAAATGAGGGTGTTGCCACTTACAAACATTAACGGTACGCTTATCCCAATGGGGAATATCAATATGATTGGCTGCCTGGGACAATACAGCCCTTCCAATCCAGCTTCCGGTTACCAACTCATTCCAAGAAGCCTGGATGATATCACCAGTACTTCTTCCATTGTTCTTACCGCACCGGTAACAGTTAGTGATATTACCAATTCATCCGTCACACTTTCATGGACCACTGATAATCCCGGCTCAACTGCCGTAAAATACGGGATCACTCCTTCACTGGAATTGGGAACCGTAAATGGTACCGGGAATACCACGGATCATTCTGCTACCATACCAGGCGCAGCTGCTCAAATTCTGTATGCCAAAGTATACTCAATCAGCAGTTCCGTGGCAACCGATACTGCAAAATCCACTACTGCCGCATATATTACAGCATCCAACAGTAGCGGAACTGTTAAAGCCTATTTCAATACTCCCGTTGATAATTCGGTGTCCTCAGGCACTAATGCCATCTCAATCGGGCAGGCTATTGATGATACCCTGGTTGCTTATATCAACAGATCAAAACAATCGATTGATATTGCTATCTACAGCTTTGACAACGAAGGCTTGAGTAATATAAGCAATGCATTGAATTCGGCAGATAACAGGGGTGTTGATGTGAGGATTGTTTACTGCGGAACAACTGTAAATGCAGGAGTTGATGAATTGAATGCTTCCATTCATAAACTAATGGGACCTACTGTTGCAAATCGTGATGGCATCATGCATAATAAATTTATGATCATAGATGCTAATTCCAGCAATGCAAACGATCCCCTGGTCTGGACGGGTTCAGCAAACTGGACTGCTGATAATATCAATACCGATGCCAACAATGTGATCATCATTCAGGATCAGAGCCTTGCACGGACATACCAGGCCGAGTTTGAAGAGATGTGGGGTTCAAATACACTCACTGCTAATGCAGCCAAGGCTAAATTTGGCAGCGCAAAGACCAACAACACTCCTCACCAGTTAAAAATCGGTGGTAAATGGGCAGATTGTTATTTCAGCCCATCTGATAATGTGAATGCTGAAATCATCAGCAGGATTGGAACAACCGAATCCGACCTTGAATGTGCCACGATGTTGGTCACCCGTAAGGAGATAGCTTATGCAGTTGCTGATGCTGTTGACGCCGGAGCTACAGCTTCATTCCTGGTGAGTTCCTTCAGCGATGAGGTTGTGCCTGCAAATCCTCCCAATTATCCAAATCCTGATTCAACCGTGTTTCTTTCATTAAAGAATCATTGTGCGATGTTTGGTGATTATAACGGGGGCGGAATCATGCACAATAAATACATGATTGTGGATCAAAGCAATCCAACCTCTGACCCGATGGTCTGGACAGGATCACATAACTGGAGTGGCGGAGCCAATACTTCCAATGATGAAAACTCGATTTGTATCCACGATGCCACACTGGCAAATATCTATTACCAGAATTTCGTGAAAATCATGTCGATGGCAGATGTCCTTTACGGTATTGACGATCTCCAGGGATACACTCCCGGGGACGTGACGATCTATCCGAATCCTGCTAGCAATTATTTGAATGTGGATGTAAAAGCAAATAACACGGTTGAATACCGGATAGAATTGCTGGATCTTTCCGGCAGGATACTCAGGAGCAATTCAAAAAAGGCTGCTGCCGGGCTGAATCATTCGGAACTTGAATTGAATGGGTTAAATTCCGGGCTCTACCTCATCAGGATCTCATCAAGGAATGGTTCCTATGTTCAAAAACTGGTTGTTCGTTAACATTAAGGTTCGGAAATTGACAGGCTGTTTCAATTGTAGTTGACTGTGACTACTCCTGGAACAGCCTGTTCTTTTTTGAAATGAATAGATAAAATTTCTTAAATGGATTTTTATACGAAATTGGATACTGGGATGAAAAATTGTCAATATATCAGTTAATCAAAGCATTGCGCCTTTACGCCTTTGAGCGAAACCTGGTTTTGCTGGGATTCTCCTTTTAACCGGTTCTTAAATTTTATTACCAAATATTTCCTACTTTCGCCCCGTAAAATTTTATTATTGTGTCGGATAGCCTTGTTATCATCCCAACTTACAACGAGAAGGAAAACATCCTGAAGATGATCCGGAAGGTATTCTCCCTTTCAAAAGAGTTCCATTTATTGATTGTTGAAGACAATTCACCTGATGGAACCGGTGAAATTGTCCGTTCCATGCTTCCTGAATATGAGGGCCGTCTTTTCATGCTTGAGCGCAAAGGGAAACTGGGCCTGGGAACTGCCTATATTGCCGGGTTCAAATGGGCCCTGGAGCGTAATTACGATTATATTTTCGAGATGGATTGCGATTTCTCGCATAATCCCGATGATCTCCTGAAACTCTATAACGCGTGTCACAACGAGGGAGCTGACCTGGCCATCGGTTCAAGGTATATCAAGGGAGTGAATGTTGTAAACTGGCCTTTGGGAAGGGTACTGATGTCATACGGCGCTTCGATGTATGTCGATTTTGTGACCAGTATGCCAATTAAGGACACCACCGCAGGATTTAAGTGCTATTCAAGGAAGGTGCTCAATACCATCGATCTCGATAAGATCAAGTTCATGGGCTATGCTTTCCAGATCGAAATGAAGTACACTGCCTGGAAGCTTGGGTTTAAACTGGTGGAGGTTCCCATCATTTTCACCGATCGTACCGAGGGCACTTCCAAAATGAGTTCCAAGATCTTCAAGGAAGCATTTTTCGGGGTGATCAGCCTGAGGTTTAAAAGGATCGCTGCAAAGAAAGCAGGATAATTCACACTGGACATCCGATTCTAGCGATAGTCATGCACTGGCATTCGATTGTCATACATAGTCATTCATTGGCATTCGATTGTAATACATAGTCATTCATTGGCATTCGACGGTAATACATCGCCATTCATTGTAACATTTCCTGTTGATAGATCATTCATTGGTTAATATATTTGTTGTCTTTCCAGGTCCCCGCTCTGAATTGTCCAATTGCCGAATTTTCAAATTTTCAAATTCTGATTCATTCAACCCTTTATCTTTGTGAGGTTATATTAAAAGATGGATAAACATTTTGTCATTAAGAACGCCCGGATAGTCAATGAAGGACGAATTGCAGAAGGCTCCGTTGTTGTGAAGGGAGAATGGATCGAGTCCCTGCCAGGAACTTCTGATCCGCTGCCTGAGAACCTGGAAGTGCTGGATGCAGGGGGTAAGCTCTTGATCCCGGGGGTAATTGATTGTCATGTCCATTTCCGCGAACCCGGGCTTACCCACAAGGCGGACCTTTCTAGTGAAACTCATGCAGCTGTTGCAGGAGGAGTCACTTCCTTCTTCGAAATGCCCAACACCCAGCCTCAAACTACCACGCTTCAGCTACTGGAAGAGAAAAACAAGCTGGCATCCGGGAAATCCCTTGCCAATTACTCCTTTTTCCTGGGTGCATCCAACGACAATATTGAAGAAATTGCCGGTGCCGATCCGAAATCAGTTTGCGGGGTCAAGGTTTTTTTCGGCGCTTCCACGGGGAATATGCTGGTGGACAATATCGGGGTGCTTGAGGAGATTTTCCGTCGTTCACCCATACCTGTAGCGGCTCATTGTGAGGATGAATCCATGATCCGAGCCAATAGCCAGGCGATGCGTGATAAATATGGCGAAGAGGTCCCCATTGAACTGCACCCGCTTATCCGCAGCGCCGAAGCATGTTACAAATCATCAGAACTGGCCGTAAGCCTGGCCATGAAGTACAATACCCGCCTGCATATCACCCATCTTTCCACTGACAGGGAGCTCGATTTGCTTGAGGGTAATATCCCACTCAAGGACAAAAGGATCACGGCCGAAGCCTGTATCCATTACCTCTGGTTCAGTGATGAGGACTATTCCCGTTTGGGAACGCTGATCAAGGTAAATCCTGCCATCAAGACAGCTTCGGACCGTTCAGGGCTCTTCCATGGACTCATCAGTGGGAAACTGGATATACTCTCGACCGATCATGCCCCGCACCTTCTTTCGGAAAAGGAAAATTCCTATTTCAAGGCATCTTCAGGTACCCCACTCGTGCAGCACTCTCTGCCGGCTATGCTGGAATTCTGGAAGGAAGGAAAGATCAGCCTGGAGGCTCTTGTCGGGAAAATGTGCCATGCCCCGGCCGATTGTTACAGGATTGAAAAACGGGGATATATCCGTCCCGGCTATTTTGCCGACCTGGTCCTGATCGACCCGGATCTGCCCTGGACGGTGAGCAGGGAAAACATCCTTTCAAAGTGCGGATGGTCAGCTTTCGAAGGGATTACCTTCCATTCATCCATAACCCATACCTTTGTGAATGGAAACCTGGTTTTTGATAAGGGTCAGATTAATGATTCCATCAAGGGAAAACAAATCACTTTCAACAGATAAAACTTCCTCAACATGAAGAAATACCTGGCACTTTTAACCTTAGTCCTCGCTCTAGTAAGTTGTGGCCCCAAAAAGGTGGTTGAATCGAAATATGAAAATGGGAATCCCAGGGTAATCAAGTATTATTCCAAGGTTGACGGGAAGGAGCAGGTAGTGAAGGAAGAAATTTACTATGAAAACAAAGTGAAAAAGATGGAGGGCGAATATGCCAATAACGAACGTTCAGGGCATTGGTCGGCATGGTATGAAAGCGGAAAACTCTGGAGCACAGGTGAATACAAGGATGGAAAGCGCAACGGACCCGGCATGGTTTACCATGAAAACGGGAATAAATATATAGAATCAGCCTATACCAACGATGAAAAGACGGGTAAATGGAGGTTCTACGATACCACCGGCAAAGTGGTCAAGGAGGTGGATTTTGACCTCCTGAAGCAAAAACAAGTAATCGATACTATAAAATAATTCTAAAATCAGATATTAATAAAATCTCGCTGAATATAGAGTCTGATCTATCCAATCCTAAGCAGGATGTCATTGACAATCATAGCACTGATTTAAGACAAACATTTACTTTCAATATAAGTAATTTTTTCGGAATCTGCGCTAATCTGCGAATTCTGCGGGAACTATCCGCCTCAATTTCCCGCAGATAACGCAGATAGCCGCAGAATATAAGATATAGCTAATCAGATTAATATAAATAGTATTGAACAATTGTCTATACAACTTAGCCTAGTTTAATTTAAATACCAGGTATACAGGTAGGTGATCGCTGTATCCACCGAAATATTTATTCCCGATTGACCGGTTCGGCCGCTCTTCCCCGGTATTATTGGTGTAAATCAGCCATTTGGCACTAAAGATACCGGCATCTTCCGGTGAACAGCCAAGCCTGCTTTTTGATAACAACAGGTTGCCGGAGACTATGATCTGGTCAAAAAGATCCCAGCTCTTATGGTATAAACTTCCTTTCCCTGCTTTAAACCAGGGTTGGAGGAGATCGTAAAGTTCATCTGCCTTATAGGGTGGGGAAGGGGGCAATGCCCCGAACCCGACGGCGATGCTCTTGTTATCCGGGTTGTCGTCGAAATCCCCCATGATGAGAATATTCGCCTTGCTGTTCTTATGCAGCAGGGTGGCAGAAGCAACCAGTTTCAATTTGAATGGAACCATGAGCAAGTAGTTTAGGAATGAACAGGGGTAAAGGTAAACAATAAAAAAACCGGCTATTGCCGGTTTTTCAATAGTTTCGATAAAGCTTATTCCGCAATGATCACCAGGTACTTGGATGCGCTCCAGAATTCAGCGTAGTTCTTGACAACAAGACTGTCAACTGATTTAACACCTACCAATTTATAAGATCCGGCAGGATGGGTGGTAAGCAGGGTTGCTTTTTTCTTAAATACAGGCATTCCCTTGAATTTGGTTATATCAACCCTGGTAAAGTTGCTCTTGTCGAAATCGGATTTGACGGTCTTGCTTTTGCCCAGCCCGATAAAGCCACCTTCTTTGGTGATAATGTTCTTCGCTTTCAACTCCTTGGTTGTTCCAACAACATAGTAGGCAGTATTAAGCTCAGTTGTTTTTTGGTCGATAGCCTGTTGTTTGGCTTGATTATCGCTGCTTAGGTTGTCAACTTTCGTGTTCAGGTTTGAAACCTGGCTGTTAAGCCCTTCCACCTGGATGTTCAGTTTTGCAAGCTGATCTTTCAGTGTGCCAATCTCTACATCCTTTGATTCAATCTGCTTGTTAAGTGTTTCGATCATCTTTTCAAGCTCAACAATGCGAACGTCGGATTTTTTCAGTTTGGCCTTCAGTTGTGCAACAACTTGCCGGTTTTTTTGGAGTAGCAGGTAAATCGCATTAATATCGCTGGTTACCTGGTCCTTGGCATTGGGTTGAAGTTCTGTGCCACCTTGGGTGTTCTGGCTGATAATATTTTCTTTCTGTTTTATAGAATCAAGATTCGATTGAATCTCGTTAAAAGCGCGGACATACGACATAACAGTAGTGTCCTTGGCAAAACCTATAGCCATCAGGCTGTCGTTCTTTGCTTTCAGACGCTCAATTTCAACTTTTTGCTTGTTACAACTCATGGTCAGTAACATTGCAGGGATAATAAGCAGGAATAGGATCTTTTTCATAGTGTTGTTTTTGGTTTTCTAATTTAACGTACAAAAATAATATTAATTGTCTGTGGTTTTGATATGCAGTTTCTTATACTTATAAACAGCTAACTCACCAGATGGTTAGTAAGGGTCTTGCTTATTTGTAGTTTATAGAGCGATCATGGCAAAGGATGATTACTTTTGCTATACCAACAAATAATGGATTATGGCCGGATATCCCCAAGTGATTTTAAACAAAGGAAAAGATGAGGCAGCCAGACGATTTCATCCCTGGGTATTTTCTGGCGCAATTCATGAAATAAAGGGAAAATACCAGGAAGGGGATATAGTGGAAGTATTTACCGGGGAAGGGAAATACCTGGCTACCGGCTACCTTCTTTCGGGCTCTATTGCCATTAAACTGTTTGCTTTTTCCCGGCAGGAAATTGATAAAGCTTTCTGGAAATCAAAATTTGAAACAGCATATTCCCTGAGGAAAGACCTCGGGCTCGCGGGTTCACTTCAGACAACCGCCTACCGGCTTGTTCACAATGAAGGGGATGGCTTGCCCGGGCTAACAATTGATATTTACGGCGGACTGGCGGTAATGCAGGCTCATTCCGTTGGGATGTACCAGCTGCGCGAACTGTTCTGTGAAGTGCTGCTCGAGGTTTACGGGAAAAAGCTTAAGGCCGTATACGATAAGAGTGCAGAATCGCTCCGGAAAATGACTGGTTTCAAGGTGGAAGACGGATTCCTTGCCGGTAGCGGAAATGAAGTGAAAGTGAAGGAAAATGGCCATTCTTTCATTGTCAATACTGAATCGGGTCAGAAAACAGGTTTCTTCCTCGATCAACGCGAAAACAGGCAATTGATTACTCATTTTGCAAAAGGCAGAAGGGTACTTAACATGTTCGGCTATACGGGTGGATTCTCGGTTTATGCCGCCAAAGCGGGGGCCGGATTGGTCCATACCGTGGATAGCTCGGCTCCTGCAATTGCCATTGCAAACCGGAATATAGAACTGAATAAGATAGCTGCCGGGCTGCATGAGGGTATAGTTGAAGATGCCCGGAATTTCCTTCCTTCCATTGAAGAAGGGTTTTATGACCTGATCATCCTGGATCCGCCGGCCTATGCGAAAAACCTCGATTCAAGGAAACAGGCGCTGAACGCTTACCGTTCAGTCAACCTGCAGGCTATAAAAAAGATTGACAAGGGTGGAATTATTTTTACATTCTCATGTTCGCAGGTGGTGGACAGGCAAATGTTTACTTCAGCCGTTACTGCTGCAGCGATTGATTCCGGGCGCAGGGTACAGGTGCTTCACCAGCTTTCGCAACCGGCTGACCATCCTATTAATATTTTTCACCAGGAGGGAATGTACCTTAAGGGCCTGGTGTTGCGAGTTGAATAGATTTTTGAAAGAAACCGGAAGTTAACCGGATAAAGGTGCATTGTTTTTTCATTCACATGGGCAACCTTTCTTGAAAACTGTGGTTTATTAACGGAATTATGGCACATGTTTTCGGAATCAGCATTACTCAGGGAAGTTAAGAAAAAGAACCGGCAGGCCCTGGAACAACTCCATGACCGGTACGCTCCCGTTTTGCTCGGCCTCAGTCTCCGCTATTGCGGGAACCTTGCCGATGCTGAAGATGTTCTTCAGGATTCCTTCATAAAAATCCTTGCCGGGATTGATTCATTCACCGAGAGGCCGGATAGTTCCTTTGAAGGCTGGATGAAGCGGATCACCGTGAATACAGCCCTTAATTTTCTTCGCGACCGGTCAAAGATCAACAAATGGGTGGAGTTGGACCCGAGCCAGGAACAATTGAGCTTCCAGGAAGAAGAGGAAGTCTCACTTGCAGGATTTGCCGGCTTACTTGAAAAAAATGAGATACTGCAAATGATCTGCGATTTACCTTATGGGTATCGCACCGTATTCAATATGTATGTTTTCGAGGAATACTCCCACAAAGAAATTGCTGAACTGCTAAACTGCAGCGAAAGCACTTCCAAATCTCAATTATTCAAGGCAAGGGCAATTCTTCGGAAAAAAGTAACGGAAGTATTGGACAGACAAATAATAAACAGGTAAAATGACAAAGGAATCACATCCTCTTGATGATTTTTTCAGGGAATCATTAAAGGACCTTAAAGTGGCGCCTTCCGCGAATGCCAGGGGACGCTTCCTGGAGGAGGCCGCCCATATAGGGGGAAGGAATGGGGCCGGCTTCTGGCGCTGGTTTAGCATTACTTCAGTTGCTATATTGATCACAACTTCTGCGGCCCTGTTCTTCCTGTTCAGGGGATCAGAACAGGATTCCCTCCTTGAAAGCCCTTCTCCTGTCTCCACGACCTATAACCAGGTCATCCACTCTGTTCCCAAAACAACCGTCAATACTTCAACTCCCATTCCCGCTAAAAATGAAGCTGTTGCTGTATCTCGCCTAACCCCTGCTACTGTCCATCCCATATCCAAAGCTGGTTTCCTGAATAAACCAGTTCCGCAGGTTACTGTGCCTGTTTATGCCAATTCCCCTATTAATCAGGTCCAGGCTGCTGTACCCCATGAAATTCCTGTTACAATTGAGAAAAAAGAGCAAATATTCATTTCTGATTCGCAGGGGATAGTCAATTCCAGCCCTCCACCTGTTGCTGAAAATACCCCAACCGAAGTAGCCTCATCAAACCTTGGCAGTCCAGTTCCTCCCGGTACCCAATTGAATTCTGAAGCCTCTTCTGAAATTTCTTCCGCATCAGAACTGGCGGCATCTACACAAACTGGATCTGCTAATCCGGAAACGGATCCGGAAGAAAAGCCAGCTGCGGAGCTTAAGTCTATCTACAACCCCACCAGATCACCCTGGCAGTTCACGCCTTACCTTGCGTATGGTTTTGACTGGGTTTTCAATAAACCCGAAGGGGTTGCTGTGAATTCCCTTGGATTGGAAGGGGTTCTGCAGCATGGACGCTTTTCCCTGACACTTAGAAGTGGAATATCCGCTTCCAAAAATCAAACGACTAACCAGGCCCTGTACAATGATTACCTGGGAAACTATAAAAAGCTGGATTCCATTACATTCGCCTGGGATGACAAGCATTACTACCTTGTTCCTACCTATCACATGTCGGAAAACAAGGTTTGGGACAGCACGGTGAAATCGGATCACTTTCTAGTTTCAAAAAGGTACAGGATAATGCATGTCCCTCTGATGCTGGGATATGATCTGCTTCAGCAGCAAAAGTTTCAACTATCCTTAAGGGCAGGTGTCGGGATGTCATTCTGCCTTGATTCCCGGAAGTTGTCAGGCGATTACTCTGCCGGACAGAACAGGTTGATCACAATAAAGCAGGGAGTGGATGATTATACAAAAAGCAGGTATTTTCTGCTGGCCGATTTTGTCGCATCTTACGCCCTCACCCGCAAACTTTTCCTTGACATGCAACCGCATATTGATTACCTGTTGAACCCGGCAGATGCAGGAAGTAAGTCACTTGACAAACTTTTGATTCCCGGGATCAAGATGTCGCTGAAATACAAATTATAAATATTCAGGCAACATTTGTAAATAAAGGTGTTTAATAAATAACACCCCAAGCTGTTCATCCAATTGCATCAGCCAATATCAACCATAAAAAGCTATTATATGAAAAGGAACCTGGTACTATTCATTATGTGGATACTTGCCTGTCCGCTAATTGCACAAAATACCGTAATCGTTATGGGAACAGTTACTGATATTGTATCCGGAACCCCTGTCCCGAACCAATCTGTGACCATTCAAAGAGATTCAATGAATGTGCCGGTATATTTTCATACTGTTTTGACTAATCCTGAGGGCATTTATTCCGACCTGGTTCCAACCGGTCCGGTGGGAGGTTCAGGGGAAATCCGGATCTCTAACTATGATTGCCAGCAATATCAAATTGTCATATGGCAGCCTTATTCACCCGGAATCTCAACCATTGTTCAGAACTTTACTATTTGCGTACTCCCTTCCGACTGCATTGCTAATTTTACTTATTCACCAACACTTCCAAATACCATTCAATTCCAGGATCTGTCAATGGGTTCAAGTACCCTGAGATCGTGGGACTTTGGCGATGGCAGTACGTCAGCTCTTCAAAATCCGTTGCATACCTTTCCTTCCCCGGGCTTATATACCGTTATGCTTATCATAGGGGGACCTGGAACAGCTTGCCAGGATTCAACGGTAAGAACCATCCAGGTAAATGACATCATTCCACCGGGTTGCGTGGCGGATTTCTTCTATGACCTGGTAGAGCCTCAAGTCGTACAATTCAATGATGAGTCCATCGGCGGGAATGGGGTTATGAACTGGAATTTCGGTGATGGCACTACATCTTCCATGGCTAACCCACTGCACACCTACCCCGCGAATGGTATTTATAATGTGCTCCATAGTATTGGCACGCCTGGTTCTCCTTGCCAGGATTCAATTATAAAATCAGTCATTGTAACCGATTCCATTATTCCGGGTTGCCAGGCAAATTTTTTCACTCAGCCGAACATGCAGGTACCATTGATGGTATTTTTCAATAACTTCTCCATAGGGGATATCATTCAATATTATTGGGATTTTGGAGATGGCCAGATGCAGGTTGTTACTTTTCCTTCCAGCCCAAATGTACAGCACCAGTATGCAAATCAGGGGACTTATTCGGTTTGCCTGACTATCCAGACGAACAGCGGTTGCACCGATGCCTACTGCAGCCAGGTGCAGGTTGGAGGTTCTTCCCCCTGCCAGGCAATGTTCACATTTACCCTACCAGTCGGAATTCCGCCCAATACTATCCAGTTCTCTGACCTTTCCACTTCATCAGCAGGATCGATCATTGAATGGCACTGGAATTTTGGCGATCCTGCATCTGGTGCGAACGATAATTCAAGCCTCCAAAACCCTGTCCATACCTTTGAAACACCCGGGATTTACGTGGTTTGTTTAACTGTCATCAGTTTTGACGGTTGCCAGGATACCTATTGCTATGCCATGGAAATTGGCCAGAATCAAGGTTGCCAGGCATATTTTCATGCTGAGGAAAGCAACCATATTCCCAACCTGGTTCATTTTATCAACCAGTCTTCAGGGAACCCGGTCGTATTCAACTGGGACTTTGGAGATGGAACATTCATCTCGGTTACCTTTCCGGGGAATCCCAATGTTGATCACCAGTACATGATGCCGGGGACTTACAGTGTTTGTCTTCATATTTATGGGAATGACAGCATCTGCAATGACTACTGGTGCAGCCCGGTGGTAGTAGGAGATACACTGGCTGATTGCCATGCGTCCTACACCTATGAATACATCAGCAGCACTTCCAACGCTATACAATTCACGGATTTCTCTACTACATCGTCCGGATCAATTGCCGGCTGGTTGTGGGATTTCGGTGACCCATTCTCGGTGACCAACAACACTTCCACAGCGCAGAATCCTACCCATGTTTTCGCTGAACCGGGATTCTATGTTGTGTGCCTTACCATTTATACCAGCGACAGTACCTGCGTGGATATGTACTGCCATTCGAATGAAATTGAAGATAATCAGGGTTGCGAGGCAAAATACAACTTTCAGACAATACCCGGAAGTGGCCCGCTTACCTATCAATTCACTGACATTTCAAATGTTTCAGGCCCGGTAACCTGGTTCTGGAATTTTGATGACGGAACTACCTCTACGGAACAGAACCCGGTGCATACTTTTCCCTATGGCCCGATTATCGATCCTTATTTTGTGTGCCTGACCATTACGAGCATTGATAGCAGCTGCATAGATACATATTGTCATCCCGTTATACCTGAGAGTTCCGGATGCATTGCAGACTTTGAGGCTCATCATGCGCCCAACTCCTTTCTCACCATGCAATTTGAAGATCATTCCCAGGGTAGTATCTGGACCTGGAAATGGGATTTTGGCGATGGTGACAGCACAATTGTAGCCTTTCCAAATAATCCGAACGTATCACATACCTACCAGGTGCCGGGTTATTATTGGGTTTGCCTTACCATACAGGGCGATTTTGGATTATGCAACTACACGTACTGCAATTCAGTTGCAGCTGGTGATTCCTTGCCTGAATGCCAGCCACGGTTCAGTAATTATCCTGATCCACCCAATAGCGGAAACACCATGCACTTTGTTGACTTGTCCTCCGGGAACCCGGAATCCTGGGCCTGGAGTTTTGGGGATTCCCAGTCAGGCAACAATAATTTTTCCATGCTTCAGAACCCTACCCACACTTTCACTGAACCAGGGACCTATTATGTGTGCCTTTCTATAAATGGCCCCCTTTGCCAGGATACCTGGTGTGCAGAAGTGGAGGTGGGCAATGCTCCCCACTGTAAGAACTATTTTACCTATTCAAGCATAGGACAGTCTGTGAATTATGAAGGACACCTCCTCAGCAACAACCCTGGTTCGTTCACATGGGATTTCGGCGATAATCAAACAGGGGTAGGGCAGAACATTATCCATACATACGATAATCCTGGCATCTATTATGTGACTCTCACCACTTCAATCCTCAATGAACCGCATACCTGCACCTATTCTTCCTGGCAAATGGTTTCAGTGGGTGATTCCGCCTTATGGTACCAGCTCTATGGCCAGGTATTTGCGGGCACTTTCCCTGCAGAGAATGGAATGGTAATGTTGTTCTCAATGGACACAAATAATTATTATGTCCCCTTTGTAGATGTTGCGATGCTTGATACCTCCGGCGTCTATTATTTCCCGAAAGTACCCGAAGGAAATTTCTTCATCTATGCGATTCCTTTCGTCAGTGGTTATCTTCCTACTTACTATGGAGATGTTCTCAATTGGGAGAATGCAACAGTTGTCAATCCCGGGATTCCCGCAAACCCGCATAATATTCACCTTGTTGATGCTGATTCTTACATACAGGGGCCCGCTTCAATCCATGGATTTGTCACACAGGGAGACATCAGCGAAGGATTAGTTGAATCTATTACCATGCTGTTGAAAGATTCAAACGGGAAAACCATTCTTTACAGCCAGACACTGGATAATGGTGAGTTTAACTTTTCCCAGCTGGCATATGGAACATATTACCTCTATCCGGAACTTGCAGGATGTGAAGGTCAAACCATTAAAATTATACTGAGCGAAGCGAACCCTTCTGCAGAAATAATACTATCACTATTGGGGAAGAGAATTCTTGGCGATCCTGAGAGTACGCTGGTAATGGAAGCAGGGGTAGTTTATCCCAACCCCGTTAAGGAAATGGCTCAAATTAGGGTAAATCTGAGTAATCCTGCTGATATTAAAACTGAATTATTCAATATTTCCGGACAATTGATCTATGAACAACTGGAAAGTAACCCGGCTGAGGGAGCCGTGATTACAATCCCTGTTGCCGGGTTAAATACCGGGATCTATATCTTGAAACTTACAACAGATGACGGACTAATAATTACTCGCAAGCTTGTAAAGTCGAATTAATTGGTTTCAGGATTTTGGAAGAAACTGCCGGCTAGCCCGGCAGCTTTCATTTATCCCTCACCACGCATCCTTATCATTCTTCAGCTTATCGATCACCCTTCTTGACTTCTTGGTAGGACGCCCTGCTCCACGATCGCGGTATTCGGCATTGGTAGCCTCAATCAACTTCACCCGGTCATATTCTGACTGGAGTGTGAGGTCTTCCATATAATCCAGGACTAGCTTTGCACCTAACCTGCTTTTTGGGAACTGCTTGACTTTTACGGTCTTGAACAATGGATTCAGGCTTACCGTGATGATGTCCCCCACCCTGATATCCTTGGCAGGTTTTACATTCTGGCCATCAATTTTAATCTTGCCGGCTTTGCAGGCATCTGTAGCCTGGCTCCGGGTTTTAAAAAGACGGACTTCCCAAAGCCACTTGTCGATTCGTAAAGAGTCGTTATCCATGTGGTAGAATCGATCGTGAGGATTTAATGCATTTACTTTTTACGGAAATAGACCTCCATCGGGGTTCCTGAAAACTCGTACATTTCACGTATCCTGTTCTCTGCAAACCGGACATAAGGTTCCTTGATGTACTGGGGAAGATTACAGAATATTACAAAAGTAGGATAGGACATTTTGAGCTGGGTAACATACTTGATCTTTACTTCTTTCCCTTTGTACAAAGGAGGACGCATGGCTGTAAATACCGGTAGCAGGGCGTCGTTCAGTTTATGGGTAGGGATATGCCGTCTGCGGTTTTCATACACCTGGGTGCCTATTTCCAATGCTTTGTGAATACGCTGCTTGTTGATCACCGAAGTGAAAATGATAGGTACATCGGTAAAAGGAGCAATGCTTTTGCGGATGTTGGCTTCATAATCACGGGCCGTATTGGTATCGCGTTCCACCAGGTCCCATTTGTTCACCAGGATAACAATCCCTTTATGGTTCTTTTGGATCAGGTGAAAAATGTTCTGGTCCTGCCCTTCAAATCCGAGTGTGGCATCAATAATAAGAAAGCACACATCACTGCTCTCTATAGCCCTTACAGAGCGCATCACCGAATAGAATTCAAGATTTTCGGTCACCTTGGTCTTTTTGCGAAGACCTGCCGTGTCAACCAGCAGGAAGTCAAAGCCAAAGGAAGTGTAGCGGGTGAAAATGGAATCGCGGGTGGTGCCCGCTACAGGGGTCACTATGTTACGTTCGTTCCCTAACAATGCATTGATAAAGGATGATTTGCCCACATTCGGACGGCCAACCACGGTGAAACGAGGCAGGTCTTCAGGGATATCGATGGGAGTATTGTTGAAATCTTTAACAATCTCATCAAGTAAGTCCCCGGTGCCGGTGCCGTTACTTGCCGATAAGGGAAATATGTTATCAAATCCAAGGCTGTAGAATTCACCCATGATATGTTCCAGGTTTGGGGTATCCACCTTGTTTACTGCCAGGAATGATTTCTTGCCTGATTTCCTGATCATATGGGCTACATCTTCGTCCAATGGGGTCAGGCCTTCCCGCCCATCAACAATGAAAAGAATGGTGTCGGATTCTTCAATAGCTAATTCCACCTGTTTGTGAATGGCTTGCTCAAATACATCATCGCTGCCAATCATTACCCCCCCGGTATCAATTACCGAAAACTCGATCCCGTTCCAGTCACTGTGACCGTAGTGCCTGTCGCGGGTTACGCCACTGGTTGGGTCAACAATGGCTTCAAGTGAGCCAGTAAGGCGGTTGAACAGGGTGCTTTTCCCTACATTCGGTCGGCCGACTATTGCCAAGATATTGCCCATACGTTTATTATCCAGAATTTGTTTATGTTAATTCGCTGTCAAAGGTTTCATTACAGCCTGCAAATGTACAACTTATATGGCTACCATGAAAATGGAGGTTGTCTCAAAAGGACAACCTCTTTAGGTGGGGCTCTATTTCCCATTGAAGATCCAAGGTTCTGAATTATTGCATAGGGGAGATTTTCAAATTATCAAGTCGTAGGTTGATGAAGGTAAATCTAAAAAAAAAGGCTGTCTCGGTTTTGAGACAGCCTCATTGAGTTGTGGCTGAACGGTTTGGGGATATTGAATTTCATGCTACCGGGCCAAATGACGGATATACCACAACCCCGCAGTTTGATTACATTTTACCTTTGCATACATATTTGGTCACCAGGAGGACTTCAGATGCGCTAAGGTTGGTCCTGGGGGTCATGGAAGGCAAAATACTCTTCCATCTTGCAGGTGTATAGCTTTCGGGAAGATAGAGGCTATGGCAGCTTGCACAATTGTTGATGTAGAGGCTGCGTCCTTGTTGCAGGTCCGTCAGGGTTGCGCTGGCCGTGGCATCGGAAGCTGTCGGGACATAGAGAGAGTCAGTGGTGGTTGCAGCCTCTTTCTGACAGGCTGTAACTGAAACTGCAATCATGATTGCAAGTAACAGCAGGGGCGTTGGATGGAGTGTCTTCATGTTTCCAAGATAGTTTGGGTAGATATCGAGTTAATTATATATGTAAACTCAGCATCTGCAAACAAAATTGTGTATAGATTGAAAAATTAATAAAAATGGTTCAATCTGCTTCTTCCGGTTTTAGAGAAGCCATACCCGTCATTCATGCTTTTTCAGTTTCAAAGCTGCGTTTACCGGGTTATTTTTGATGAATATTATTAACTGAAGCACTATGAGAATATTTTTGTTAATTGTTATGCTCATTCACAGCCTGTTGCATTGCATGGGTTTTGCCAAGGCATTCAGGCTTTCGGAATTGAACCAGTTAACACTGTATATTTCGCGACCTGCTGGCATTCTTTGGCTAGCTGCTGCCATCCTCTTTTCCAGCACGGCTTTCCTTTTTATATTTTATAAGGATTGGTGGTGGATGATTGCATTGCCCGCGATACTGCTGTCGCAGCTTTTGATTATTATGTACTGGAAGGATGCAAAATTCGGGACCATCCCGAATCTCATCATTTTAGTCCCGGTGCTGATCGCAGGCTTGAATGCACTGCCTTCGAGTTTTGGCAATCAATTCAACCGCTATGTAATGGAGAGGTTGAAACCAGGCCCCGAAACTTCGGTTTTGAGTGACAGTGACCTGGAACACCTGCCTCCACCTGTTAGGAAGTACCTGCACTACACAGGTTCGGTGGGGAAATCCAAAGTCTTTAATTTCAAGGCAGTTTTCAAGGGAAGCATGAAAAGATCCCCCGAAAGTGCCTGGATGGATATTTCTTCATCACAGTATGATTTTTTTGACGACCCGGCACGCCTGTTTTATATCCAATCGGACCTTTATGGAGTCCCTTTCGACGGATTGCATGTGTATGCAGGGAATTCAGCAAGTATGAAGATCAAGGTAGCTTCTGTCATACAGGTAGTTGACGCCAGGGGAGAAAAGATGAACCAGAGTGAAACCGTGACGCTCTTCAATGATATGTGCCTGCTGGCACCGGCCACGTTAATTGACAGGAAAATAAGGTGGGAGACAATCGACGCGACAACTGTCAAAGCCTGGTTTACCAATAAAAGCATCACGATTTCAGCCCTCCTTTATTTCAACGATAAGGGGGAGTTGATCAACTTTGTGTCGGATGACAGGTTCTTATCAGCTGACGGGAAGGAATACAAAAACTATCGATGGTCGACTCCCTGCAGGAACTATCAGGAGTTCGAAGGGCGGAAAGTGGCAGCATATGGAGAAGCTGTCTGGCATATGCCCGGGAAGGATTTTAGCTATGCCAGGTTTGATCTGAAGTTGGTGGAATATAACTGTAAATGAGGCATATAAAATATGTGAATTTTGTAAATTTGTATTGAAATTGTGTAACATTTCAGTTTGGGGTGCGGACTGCCTTTGACACTCCCTGTTATGGATTCCTTGAATACGCAAAGAAGTATTCCAGGAATCCGTTGCCTCAGGGGATAAATGTCAAATGGTTCTTTCTGCTGTGATTGTTTTTTGAAAGTTGACAGTAGAGCGGGCCATCTCCCATTGTCTGCCGGCAAATATGCCGGTGTGAGAATATTCTCAAAATTAACCTTCTAAAAAACCCAATATTAAAAGAGCTTACGACATCCTGCGAGTTACAGCACTCATTGCAATGATGTATTTCTTGCCATTTGCTGCCCTGGTTATTGGTTAACCAAGTCCTTCGCCCTCTGCGTCTGCTGGATTAAGCAGCAGCGGCCATGGATCGGGACATACCGAAGGGGCACCTATTATGCCGATTGGCGGAGGATTTGCAGTTCTTGTTATGCTGGGAGCCCTTTATGCCGGGAAGAAACTACTTGATTTCAAACCCGAACTTCAAGAGGAGAAGTAAAACCCGGGAAAGTCATTCATTTTTAAAATCCGTGTCATCAGTGAGTTATATTATTACAGTAACCCACCGATGACAAGGATTATCAGGTTTTTGCAGATCGTTTACATTTTGAGGGTAAACATCGGTTTATTTATAATACATGACTATCAGGAAAGATATAATAAGGCATCGTTGACGAGTTTACCCACCCTAAGCCTCCCTTTCGAAAGGGAGGGAATAAGTTCGAAAATATTGAAACATAACGTAATTTTGAGATAGAGTCCTTCCCTATTTTTAGGGGAGGTGCCCGCCTGAGGCGGGCGGAGGGGTTTTAATAGGCCGGTCAAGATTTTTATGTTGTCAGATTGCCATTATTTATAATAGTCTCTTACAAAAGCATGTCGTTGATTTTCAGTCATTTTGTCGGTGTCTTTCACATTTATTGCTATGCTTTGAAATGCTTTGTCAGTTTTCAAAAGGTTGAACAGTTCATTTTTG
>Ga0079306_1000938_pt1 | contig 22296 bp, 18 predicted proteins | sample Methanotroph_Enr_FD_79181 | JGI IMG/M metagenome (GOLD analysis project Ga0079306, IMG submission 79181) | Enriched soil microbial communities from Old Woman Creek wetland in Ohio, USA - Methanotroph_Enrichment_5 | ecosystem: Environmental > Terrestrial > Soil > Wetlands | place: USA: Ohio...
GCAGAACGCCGCCGCCATGGAGGAGATGGCCGCCACCATCAAGGAGTCCACCCGTACCGTGGACGAGCTCAGCCACCTCGCCGAGCAGCTCAACGCCATCGTCGCCCGCTTCAGGATCTGAACACCGCCGGAACCCGACGCCCCCTCTGCGCATAATGGACCGATGGTCCGTTTCCTCGCCTCCGTCCTGCTCCTCGCCGCCCTCCCCCTGGCCACCGCCCAGCCGCCTGTGCGCATCGGCCTCGACACCCAGGCCACGGAATGGGTGGTGCAGCTCGAAGGCGGCGGCCAGATCTGCGATCGGGCCGGGAAACCCCTGATGAGGCTGGCGCCGGACGAGAAGCTGCGCATCTGGTGGGACAGCCGGGGCACTTCCGATCCCACCTCGGAGTACCGGATCCAGGTCTCGAGGCCCCTGGCCCTGGCTGAGGCGGAGGCCCTCATGGTGCGGCTGCGGGCCGTGGGTGAGCGCCCGGACCGGGTGAAGGTGCCCGATGCAGACACCTGGCGGGTGCTCACGGGGCACTTCCACACCACGGAGGCGGCGGAGCCGGTGCTCCAGAAGCTCCAGGATCTGGGTCTGGACGAACTCTGGGTGTCCTCCGAGTCCCGCACTGTGACGCCTCGCAAGGGCCGAGCCCTCTATGCCATCACCGAGCGCTACGAGCGCCGCCCCCTACCCCTCGCGGGTGTCTGGCTCCGCCCTGCCGGCGAGCTGACCACCCTCGTGGGCAAGGGCCGCTACCGCGGCAAGGTGGAGCTCTTCCCCAACGCCCAGGGTCGCCTCACGGTGGTGAATACCCTGGACCTGGAGACCTACCTGCGCGGCGTGGTGCCCAAGGAGATGGGGGCGTGGGAATTCCCCTCGCTGGAGGCCCTCAAGGCCCAGGCTGTGGCCGCCCGGACCTACGCCGTGGCCAACCTCGGCAAGCATGCGAAGGACGGCTACGACATGAGCGACACGGTGGCCGATCAGGTCTACGGCGGTCGGGACGGTGAGCAGTCCCTCACGGACCGCGCGGTGAAGGAGACCGAGGGCCTCTTCGCCACGTATGGCGGCAAGCCCATCCTGGCCCTCTTCATGGCCAACTGCGGCGGACACACCGTGGACGTGTCGCAGGTCTTCGGCGGCGATGCGCCCTACCTGAAGGCCGCCACCTGCTATCCGGAGAAACCCCTCACCCTGCCCTTCGCCTCGGGCATCCCGGTCCCCGCCGATACCCGCCAGCCCCGGCTCGGCTGGGACCTGCTCCGCCTGGCCGCCGGCATCATCCCGGCCCAATGGCTGAACCACGACACCCTGCTCGCCCCGGCGGACCCCACCTCCCTGGCGGCGCCAGTCAGGGTCCTGCAGGTTCGCCTGGGCCTTGAACCCCGGCCCCTGGCTCCGACGGGGAGCCTCTACCTGGCCCTGGCCCGGGCCCTGGGCTTCGACCGGGTGGTGGCGGGCCAGGAACGACCCCAGGATGCCGCCTACTTCCTGCCGGGGGGCTTCCCCGAGGGGGATCGCCTCCTGGCCGAATTCCTCACCCGGCGGGGACTGGTCCCGGCCACCGCCTGGACCTCGAAGGACCGTCCCAGCCTCCAGGAGGCCCTGCAGGTTCTGGCCCGGCTCTGGCAGGATCTCCAGCCCCTCGTCCCCGGGGAGGGCACGCTCCTCCTGGATCGCCAAGTGCGGCGGAAGAACGGCGGGCCCGAGCCCCTGGCCCTGGCCCCGGGCCTGGTCCTGGCCGAGGAATCGCCGGACGGCTCGCTTCGCCTGGTGGACAAGGCCGATATCCAGGTGGGCGACCGGCTCAGGTGGATCCCCGACGAGAGCGGTGCGGCCCAGGTCCTCGTGCGCCGCCTGGATCCCGACGGCGCGGCCTGGGACCGCTACAGCCCCACGGCCCACTGGCGGGTGGAGTATTCGGAAGCCGACCTCCTCGCACTGGTCCAGAAGCGGCTGAGGGTCCGGGCCATCCGGGATCTTCGGCTCCAGCACGACGACCAGGGCCGGGTGCTGGAAGCCACCCTGGTGGACGAGCGTGGCCTCCCCCACCGCCTACGGGGCATGCACATCCGCGGCCTGCTGGGGCTGAAGGACAACGTGTTCCGCTACTTGACCGTGGGCCAAGGCACGAACCGGCACTGGATCTTCTACGGCCGCGGCTGGGGCCACGGCGTGGGGATGTGCCAGACCGGCGCCTACGGCATGGCCCTGGAGGGAGCCACCTTCGACCAGATCCTCAAGCACTACTACCCGGGCATCGAGCTGAAGAAGCTGGACTGAACGGATCCGGGCAAGGGAACTGCTGTATTTTCAACCAGCGAATCCCTTTCGGCCATTGACGGATCCCCTGGCGGGACCCACGCTTGCCTTCCGCAGGAGGGGCCATGGTCCTGGACGCCTGGATTCTGGGCGCGCCGCTGAAAGTGCAGCGGAGGGAGGACCATCCGTACCACGAGACGGACTTGGCCACGCTGGGCCGGCATGAGCTGGTGCTCAGCCGGGTGCGATCCCCCCGCGGTGAACCGGGCTGTCAGATCTTCCTGGACGGCCATGGCATCTATGCTCCGGGCGATCCGGCCCCGGGAAGGCCCTGGTTCGACCTGTGCAGGGAACTGGGCTACGAGCCGAGCCGGCACTGGGACTGGGACCCGGCCCTGATCCTCTTCCAGCAGGCGGTGCCGGCCCTGGCCGCGGGCTGGCATGAGCCTCCGCTGACCGTGGATGGCCAGGGTGTGCCGGAGGGTGTGGTCTGCCTCGCCACCCTCCGCCAGGCCTTCGCTGCGGCGGTAGCCAGCCTGCGCGTCCTGAACTCCGGGCCCGTGGCCGACAAGGTGGCTGAGACCTTCGAGTGGCTCCCGCTGCGGGCCGTGGTCTTCCACGACGATGGCCAGCAACCCTTGGATTTCGACGGCCTCGGGGGACCCTGCGGGCGCATCTCCCTCTGGCTGGGCATCCATCGCGACCGCGCGGTCCTCCTGGGCGGGGAGGCCAAGGGAGGGCAGCGGAGCCGACACTGGTCCCCCAGGACTCCCGATTCCCCCCTGCCGATGGGCCCCGAGGCCTTCCTGGAGGCCGCCGGGCTGGATCCCGTCCCTCCCAAGGGCTTCGAGGCCGCCTTCCGCCGCGCCCTGGACCACCTCTGCGGAGAATTGGAGGATCTCCTGGACGCCTACCGCCGGACCTACCCCGTGGGCATCCCCTGGCAGCGGGATTCCCGGGACCGGCTGCGGGGCCGCACCATCGTGGACGTGCGCAACGGGCGTCCGCCCGTGCTGGTGCTGGACGATGGCACCGAGCTGACCCTGGAGGGCTCCCCCGCCGCTTCCTGGGATGCCGGGGGGATCTGAACGTCAAGCCTTCCGCAGGGACACAGCCGTGACCTTGTATTCCGGGGTGCCCGTCTGCGGATCCCGACCCGGTCCCGTGGCCTGGTTCACGAAGGCCGGCACGGAGTGGAAGGTCGCGAAGGGCTCGCCGGGTTTCACCATGTCCGTGAGGTGCGCCACGAGCGTGAAGCTGCCATGCCGGCTGCTCACGGTGACCGCATCCCCCTCCCCCACGCCCAGGCCGGCGGCATCGGCAGGATGGAGTTCCAGGCCATTGTCGGGCCGGAGGTGTCCGTTGCGGGTGCGGCCAGTCATGGTGGCGGCATTGAAGTGGAAGAGTCCCCGCCCCGTGTTCAGCAGCCAGGGGTGGGCCTCCGTGGGCACCTGGGCGCTGGGCACGTAGTCGAGGATCCGGAAGACCGCCCGCCCGCCGCCCGGGAAGGCCTCGGCATGCAGCACCGCTGTGCCTGGATGGGCCTCGTCGGGGCAGGGCCACTGCAGGCCACCCTCCCGGTCCAGGCGGTCGTAGGAGATCCCCCCGACCTGCCTCCATACCTGCCGGATCTCGTTCCACACCGATTCGGCATCCGGGAACCGGAAGTGCTCCCCGGCGCCCATCCGTTCGGCAAGGGCGCAGAGGATCTCATGGTCCGTGCGGCTGCCGCCCCGGGGCGCCAGGGCCTTCCGCACCCGCTGCACCCGCCGCTCGCCGTTCATGAAGGTGCCCTCCTTCTCGAAGGTGCTGGCCACCGGCAGGAAGACCGTGCCGAAAGCCCGGGCCGTCTCGGTCATGAACAGGTCCATCACGATGAGGGCATCCAGGCCATGGAGGTTCTCGGCGGTGGTACGGGCGTCCGGGTGGCTGAACAGCGGATCATAGCCCACGACGAGCAGGGCCTTGAGGCGGTCCTCGCCGGCCGCGTCCACCATTTCCAGGGCCGTGAGGCCGCGCGTCTCGGGCAGTTCGGCCCCCCAGACCCGGACATGATCATCCTGGGACTTGGCGAAGGGTTGGTACCCCGTCAGCCGGGTCGGCTCGCAGCCCATCTGGGCGCTGCCCTGCACGTTGTTCTGGCCCCGGAGGGGATTCACGCCGGCGCCGGGCACGCCGAGGTTCCCCGTGAGCAGGGCCAGATGGGCCAGGGCCACGACGCCGTCCGTGCCCTGGATATGCTCGGTGACGCCGAGTCCGTGGAGGCACATCGCGGGCTTCCGGGTGGCGTAGAGTCGGGCGGCGCGGCGGATGTCCTCCGCCGGCACGCCACAGAGCCCTGCGGCCCGTTCCGGCGTCCAGGCCCGGAGGGAAGTTGCATAGGGCGCCAGATTTTCCGTGCGCGCCTGGAGGAAGGCCAGGTCGGCCAGCCCCTCGTCGAGGATCACGTGCGCCAGGGCCTGCAGGAGAGGAAGGTTCGTGCCGGGCCGCAGGGCCAGATGCACGGTGGCCTCGGCGGCCAGCTCCGTGCGCCGGGGATCGATGACCACCAGGGGGACGCCGGTCCGGGCCCGTTGGCGGATCCGCGCGCCCACGATGGGATGGTTCTCCGTGGCGTTCGCGCCCACCACCAGGAGCATCCCGGCCCGTTCGATGTCCGCGAAGCTGTTCGTGGCGGCGCCCGTGCCCAGGACCTGGCCCAGGCCCACGGCGCTGGGCGCGTGGCAAACCCGGGCGCAGCAGTCCACGTTGTGCGTGCCCAGGGCCAGCCGGGCGAACTTCTGGGTGAGGTAGTTCTCCTCGTTGGTGGCGCGGCTGGAGGCCAGCACGCCCACGGCGCCGGGGCCGCGGATCGCCAGCGCCTGCCGCAAGGCCGATGCGGCCGCGTCCAGCGCCTCGTCCCAGCCCACGACCTCCCAGATATCGCCGCGACGGAGCATGGGCTCGGTGACGCGGTCCGGAGCCTCGGCGTACCCGAACCCGTAGCGTCCCTTCACGCAGAGATGGCCATGGCTCACAGGCGAGTCGAACACCGGCCTGGATTCGGTGATGCGGCCGCCCGTCACACCGAGATCCAGTTCGCAGCCCGTGCCGCAGTAGGGGCAGGTGGTCCGCACCCAGCGTTCCGGCAGGCCGTGGGCGAGGCGGGCCGCGTCCTCGATGGCGCCCGTGGGACAGCTGTCGGCGCAGGCACCGCAACTCACGCAGCCGCTCTCCAGCAGGCTCGCCGCGGTCTGGGGCGCCACATGGCGGTCGATGCCCCGCGACACCTCGGTCCACACGCCCTGCCCCTGCACCTCGTCGCAGATCCGGACGCAGCGGCCGCAGGAGATGCAATAGGACAGGTCCACATCCAGGTAGGGGTGGTCACCATCCTTCAGCTCCAGCCGGCCCGCCCCGGCGGGCACCACGCCGTACCGGTCCAGGAGTGCCTGAAAGGGCTTGCCGGCCAGGCGCCCGGGCGCGTCGGCAGGAATGTGACGGGCGTACAGTTCCAGCATGGTCCGCCGGAATGCCTCCAGGGCCGGAGTGTGGGTCTCCACCTCCATGCCCTCGGCGACCGGCGTGGCGCAGGCGCAGAGGGGGCGGTCCTGGCCGCGGACCTCCACCTCGCAAAGCCGGCACGCGGAGGCGGGTTCCAGCCGTGGATCCGAGCAGAGCGTCGGCACCTCGATTCCGTTGCGGCGCAGCGTCTCCAGCAGCATCTGGCCCGCGGGGGCCATGATGTCCCGGCCGTTCACGCGCAGGCGGATGGAGGCATCGTCCATCGGGGCAGCTCCAGTGCTTCGAGGTCGCTGGTCGAGTATGCGCCCCTGCGGACCGCCATCAAGCACCTTCGAGATGCTCCCATCGCACGGCGAAATGATCCAGGATGGCCTGCCGCTCGTCCCGCTCCTGCTCGGCGATGCTGGCGTACGGATTCCGGAACACCACCCGGCGCACGCCGCGCCGCACCAGCGCCCGCGTGCAGACCAGGCAGGGCTCGTGAGTGACGTAGGCCGTGGCCACGGGCCCGTCGCAGAAGCCCAGGGCGTTCTCCTCTGCGTGGCTCGTGTGGAGGCAGCGCTGGCCGGGCCGGCAGGTGTCCGGCGTGCAGTGGGGCATCCCCGGCAGGGCTCCATTGAAGCCCGCGGCCGCGATGCCGCCGTCCGCCCGCAGCAGGACCGCCCCCACCTTCAGGCGGCAGCAGGTCCCGAGCCGGCTCAGTTCCAGGGCCATGTTCATGAAGACTTCGTCCTTGAGCTGGGAGCGGGCCACGGTCACCTCGGAATCAGCCTCCATGATCGCAGCGGAATCGTGCCCAAGGTCACAGCCCAGGGTGTTCCACTTCACTGCCGAATGGTCATAATAAAATATAGGCAGGTAATTTATGAAGAATCGCGTGGCACGCGCCCTCTTCCTCTTCATCCTCGCTGCGGGCTCCGCGCTCCGCGCCCAGGCCTGGGATCCCAGCCGGCAGGCGCGCGGCTGGGCCTTCCAGGATGTGGACGGATCTCTCTTCTTCTACGATGCGGGGAGCCGCTCCCTCCGCCAGTGGCAGAAGGGCGGGGGCCTCCTGTCCAGCCAATCCCTGCCCCTGCCCGAACCTCCCAAGGCGCCGAAGGCCAGGCCGGCCACTCCCGCTCCCGCAGCCTCCACCTCTGTCTACGAGGAGGCCGGGGCCCTGCTCTACGGCATCCCCGCCGCCCAGCGTTCCCAGGGCCGGCATGCCAAGCCCGCGCCCAAGGTCGAGGAGGAGGCCGCCCCTGCCTGTGACGCCGTGCCCGAGCGTTGGGTGCTCGACACCTACAACCGCGTCTGGGTGGTCTGCGAGAACCGCCTCGTCGTGATCGGGAAGGACGGAAAGCTGGAGACCATCTACCCCCTGCCGGGCCCCGTGGAGGATCTCGCGGCTGACCACGACGGCATCTACCTGAACTACCGGACCCTCAAGCCCTACGTCGAGAAACGCGGCATCAAGGATGGCGGCGTGGTGTGGGCCTACGGCGACAAGGCCGCGCTCCGGGATGCGGCCGCGACCCCCCTCCTGGTGCCCTTCAACCGCATGGCCGTCCGCAGCGACGGCACCGTCTACCTGGCCGAGGGCGGCGGCCTCCTGTTCACGGTGCTGGACGGCGACAAAGGCCCGAAGGCCCCCGGGCAGACCTTCTTCAGCTACCGCGACGCCCTGCCCTCACGGGCCAACCTGGGCCGCACGGGCCGGGGTCCCGTGCTTGTCTGGGCGGGAAGGGACGTGATCTTCTCGGCCTTCAGCGGCGCCCAGTTGAAGGGCACCGGCGCCCCCGAGACCAAGGACATGGTCCTGGCCCGCTTCGACCTCGCAAAGGGCAGCCTCGACTGGATCCCCACTCCCCTCGCCGAGGGCCACGAACTCGTGGGACTCCTGGATCACGAAGCCGTCTTCCTCAACCCCGAGGGTGGCCTCTCCTACGCGCCCATCCACTGACGACCGGAAGTCCGCTGAGCCGCGAGGTTCGCTGCACCGTCGTTGGCGCCGAAGGCAGGCTCCACCCGCGTGAGGCGCGGGGGTCCGGGCAGTCCCCACGACCGCCACGACCGGCCTCATCCGTGTACCCACGTGGAGCGCGGCGCCGAAGGCGGGCTCCGCCCGCGTGAGGTACGGGGGTGTGCGCGCAGCGCGACCCGAGATCCTCGCCACGCATGCGTGGCGAGGGGAACCCCCGGAGAATGGTGATCCCAGCGCGATTCGAACGCGCGACCTTCTCCTTAGGAGGGAGACGCTCTATCCATCTGAGCTATGGGATCCCCGCCCGGCCATTGTGCCACAGGGCGGGGCGGGATGCCCGGCCCTGCAGGGGAGCGCACCCCGCATGCGATGATGGCCCCTCGCCATCGGACCCCGTGCCCGCCTTCTTCGACGCCCACTGCCACCTCCAGGACCTCCCCCCCGGCGAGGTGGAAGCGGCCCTGGACCGGGCCCGCGAGGCAGGTGTCACACGGTTCGCCTGCTGCGCCACCGGCGAGGCAGACTGGGAGGCCGTCCTGGCCCTGGCCGCGACCCATCCCCAGGTGGTGCCCATGCTGGGTGTCCACCCCTGGAAGGTGGGTGGGACCCTCCCGGGCTGGGAGGCCCGGCTGGGCGATCTCCTGCGGAGCCACCGGGCCGGCGTCGGCGAATGCGGGCTCGACTTCGCCCGTAGTCCCTTCGACCGCGAGGCCCAGGAGCGGACGCTCCGTCTGCAACTCCGACTCGCGGCGACACATCACCGCCCCGTGGCCCTCCACTGTGTGCGGGCCTGGGGCGCCCTGAAGGCCCTCCTGGCGGAAGAGGGGATCCCCCCCGGCGGCGCCATGGTCCATGCCTTCGGCGGCAGCCCGGAGACCGCCCGGGAGCTGCAGGATCTGGGCCTCTGGCTCTCCTTCGCAGCCCCCGGGCCGGCCCTGGCGGCCGTGCGCGACGACCGGTTGCTGCTGGAATCGGATGCGCCCGAACCGGCCACGCTGCCCGCCCTGGTGGCCTCTGCCGCCGCCCTCCGCAACTGCACGGCCGTGGACCTGGCGGGGCTCACCCGCCGGAACGGCGAACGCTTCTTCAAGGAGATCCTGGCATGAGGTGGTTCGCGCGCACGGAGCTGCTCCTCGGGGAGGCGGCCCTGGCCCGCCTGGCCCAGGCGCGGGTGGTGGTCTTCGGGCTGGGCGGCGTGGGCTCGTTCGCCGTGGAGGCCCTGGCCCGGGCCGGCGTGGGGCACCTCCGGCTGGTGGACCACGACGTGGTGAGCCCCAGCAATCTGAACCGCCAGCTCTTCGCCCTGCGGAGCACCCTCGGCCAGCCCAAGGCCGAGGTGGCCGCCGCCCGGGTCCGGGATATCAACCCCGGCTGCGACGTGGAAGCCCGGCATGTCTTCATCCACCACGACACCCTGCCGGAGCTCCTGACGCCCCGGCCGGATGTGGTGGTGGACGCCATCGATTCCGTGAGCTGCAAGGTGGCCGTCCTGAAGACCGCGTATGACCTGGGCCTGTCGATCCTCTCCAGCATGGGCGCGGGGGGGCGCCTGGACAGTTCGCAGATCCGCGTGGGCGACCTCAGCGAGACGCGCATGTGCCCCCTGGCCACGGTCATGCGCAGGAACCTGCGGAAGGTCGGCATTGCCAGGGGCATCCGCTGTGTCTATTCCCTGGAGCCCGCCGACAACAAGCGCCCCGCCAATCCCCTGGACATCGAACCCCATCGCGGCCCCGGCCGCGCCCGGCGACCCGTGGGGACCCTCTCCTACATGCCGGCCATCGTGGGCCTCAAGGTGGCGGAGGAGGCGCTGCGTCTCCTCCTGGCGGAAACGGTCATCCCCCGGCCGGATCCAGAGCCTGCCGAAGCACGGCCATGAACTGGGCCTGCTGATAGGGCTTGGGCAGGAACCCCGCCAGCCCGCGGCCCAGGAACTCGCTCAACACCTCCTGCTCGCTGTAGCCGCTGGTCAGCACCACCGGCACGGCGGGGTTCACGGCCCGCATCTGGAGATAGGCCTGGCGGCCGTCCAGGTGGGGCATGGTGAGGTCCATGATCACCGCGCTCAGCTCGCGGTGACGCAGTTCGAAGATGGCCACCGCTTCCCGACCGTCCGCCGCCTCCACCACCTGGAAGCCGAGCGACTCTGCCAGGGTCCGCGCGATGGCCAGGGCCCCGGGCTCGTCGTCCACGAGGAGCAGGGTGCCCCGTCCATTCCAGCTCGGCCGGGCGGCCGCCGGGGGGCTTTCCGGGCTGGGGCTGCCCACTGCGGGGAGGAACAGCTTGAAGACCGACCCCCGGCCCTCCTCGCTGTAGACCTTCAGGCTGCCGTGATGGGAGCGGAGAATGCCCAGCATGGCCGAGAGGCCCAGCCCCCGGCCCGTGAACTTGGTCGTGTAGAAGGGATCGAAGATCCGCTCCTGGATCTCGGGGGACATGCCGCAGCCGGTGTCGCTCACCTCCAGGGTGACGTACCGGCCGGGTTCCAGCACGAGCGAGGGATGAAGGCCCGCGACGTAGGCCTCGTCCAGAGTCTGTGCGCCGGTGCGCACGGTGATGAGGCCGCTCCGCTCGTCGCCGATGGCCTCCGAAGCATTGGTGACCAGGTTCATGACCAGCTGTTGCATCTGCGACGGATCGGCGGAGATGGGCGGGAGGCCCGCCGTCAGGTCGTAGCGCACCACGGCCTTCTTGGAGATGGACACGGCCATGAGCTGGGTCATCTCCTCCACCAGGCGGTTGAGGTCCACCTCCACCGCCTGGAGCTGGCCCTTCCCCGCGTAAGTCAGCAGCTGCCGCGTCAGGTCCGCCGCCCGCAGGCAGGCGGCCTCGATCTGCGCCAGATAGCCCCGCGCCGGGCTCTCCAGGGGGAGGCTCAGGGAGCCCAGGTTGGCGTTGCCCAGGATGACCGTCAGCAGGTTGTTGAAGTCGTGGGCGATGCCTCCCGCCAGCACCCCGAGGCTCTCGAGTTTCTGGGACTGGCGCAGGGCCTCCTCGGCCTCCTTCCGCTGGGTGATGTCCGCGCGGATGGCCACGAACTGGACCGGCTTCCCGTCCTTCCCGAGGAACGGGACGAGGGTCGTGTCCACCCAGTAGAAGGTGCCGTCCTTCGCCCGGTTCTTGATCTCCCCCTTCCAGACCCGGCCCGCCAGGATGGTGGCCCACAGCTCCGCCATGAAGGCCTTGGGGTGGTGGCCGGAGTTGATGATCCGGTGGTCCTGACCCAGGAGCTCCTCCCGGGGGTACTTGGAGATCGCGCAGAACTTGTCGTTGACGTAGGTGATCCGCCCCCGGGCGTCCGTGGTGGCCACGATGGCGTGCTCGTCCAGGGCCCGCTTGAAGTCCGCCAGATCCTTCAGGGCCCGCGCCACCCGTTCCGAGGCCGTCCCGACCCGTTGCCCCTCCGTGCCTCCTTCCGGGGTCTGGCTGGAGGTCCGAGGTCCCTGCCGCAATGCCATGACACGCCTGCCTTCCGGTTGATGGGCATCAACAAGATTGCGTCTCAGTGCTGTTTGTCAAGGATCCTGCCGCGATCCACCGGCCCCGCCCCCCCATTCACGAGAGGGCAGAGCCAGCCATTCCATGCATTTGGGGATCAGTGCTTGTTCAGGCCCCGATCTTCGCCTGGTATTCCTCGTAGGGCCCCTTGAAGTCCTCGATGCCCTCGTCGGTGAGGTGCCAGATGCGGGTGGCCACCTCGTCGATGAGGTCCTCGTCGTGGGTCACCAGGAGGATGGTGCCTTCGTAGCGCTGCAGGGCGTCGTTCAGAGCGATGACGGCTTCCAGGTCCAGGTGGTTGGTGGGCTCGTCCAGCACCAGGATGTTGGGCTTCTGCAGCATGAGCTTGCAGAAGAGCAGGCGGCAGGACTCGCCGCCGCTCAGCACGTCCGTCATCTTGTTGCCTTCCTCGCCCCGGAAGAGCATCTGGCCCATGACGCCGCGGATCTGCTCCTTGGTGGCGTCCGGGTCGAACTGGTGCAGCCAGGTCACCAGCTCGTAGCCCTTGGGGATGCTCTCGGCGAAGTCCTGCGAGAAGTAGCCCACGTTGGCCTCGTGACCCCATTTGACCTCGCCCGCGTCCAGCTTCAGGCCACCCTCCGTCACCTGCGGCGCGTTGGCCAGCAGCGCGTTCAGCAGCGTGGTCTTGCCGATGCCGTTGCGGCCCATCAGGGCGATCTTCTCGCCCCGCTGCACCATGGCCGTGAAGCCCTTGATCACTTCCAGCCGCCCGTTGTCCGTGTCGTAGCCCTTCCGGACGCCCTCGAATTCCAGGGCGTAGCGTCCACCGGGCTTGGCCTGGCTGAACTTGATGAAGGGGCGCTGGATGTTGCTGCGGGCCAGGTCGCTGGGCTGGAGGCGCTCCACCTCCTTGCGCCGGCTGTTCACCTGGCTGCTGCGGGTGCCGGCGGCGAAGCGCTGGATGAACTCGTTCAGCTGGGCGATCTTCTTCTCGCGCTGGGCGTTGTCCGATTCGATGCGCGACCGCACCTGGATCTTGGCCATGACCATGTCGTCGTAGCCGCCGGTGTACTGGATGATCGTCTGGTAGTCGATGTCGGCGATATGGGTGCAGACATTGTTCAGGAAGTGGCGGTCGTGGGAGATGACCACCACCGTGCCGTCGTAACGGTCCAGGAATTCCTCCAGCCAGTGGATGGAATCCAGGTCGAGGTGGTTGGTGGGCTCGTCCAGCAGCAGGGCCTGGGGATGGCCGAACAGCGCCTGGGACAGCAGCACCCGCACCTTCTGGCCGCCCTGGAGCTCGCCCATCTTCCGGTCGTGCAGGGCCTCGGGGATGCCCAGGCCGTCCAGCAGGATGGCCGCATCGCTCTCGGCCGTGTAGCCGTCCTCGTCGGCCACGATGCCCTCGAGCTCGGCCACGCGCATGCCGTCCTCGTCGGTCATCTCGGCCTTCTCGTAGATGGCGTCCCGCTCCTGCAGCGCCGCCCAGAGGCCCTTGTTGCCCATGATCACGGTGTCGATGACCCGGAACTGGTCGAAGGCGAACTGATCCTGGCGCAGGATGCCCATCTTCCGCGGCCGGATCACGTTCCCGGTCTGCTGCTCCAGCTCCCCCGCGAGGATCTTCATGAACGTGGATTTCCCCGATCCGTTCGGCCCCGTCAGGCCGTAGCGCCGGCCCGGGTTGAAGGTCGTGGTGACGTCCTCGAAGAGGATCTTCGCGCCGTAGCGCATGGTGACGTTCTGCACTGCAAGCATGGAGGCTCCCGAACCCACCATTCTACTTCAGGGGACCGGGATCTCCGAGGGGCGTTCTCCAACGGACGATGCTCCAGGCTGCGCCTGGAGGTGGGCTGCTTTGCAGCCGAAGAAATCCTTTCCTAATTCTGCGAAACGGCGCTTCTGGGCGCCGTTTCGCAGCCGTGCCATGACAACAGGCGGAACCACCACCCGCTAGAACGGGATGTCGTCATCCGGGAAGCTGCCGCCGGTCGCGGGGGGGGCGCCGCTGTCCTCGAAGTCGGAGGATCCGGCCCCGGAGGCCCGGCCGCCGTAGCCACCGGAATCGCGGCTGCCGCCACCGTCCTCCATGCGGCCCAGCATGACGAAGTTGTCGCAGCGGATGTCGCAGGCGGTCTTCTTCACGCCGGCCTGGTCGGTGTACTCGCGGTACTGGATGCGGCCCTCGATCATCACCTGCTTGCCCTTCCGCAGGTACTTCTCGGCGATCTCGGCCTGCTTGCCCCACACCACGATGTTGTGCCACTCGGTCTTGCTCTGCTTCTCGCCAGACTGGTTCTTCCAGGTCTCCGTGGTGGCCACGGAGAAACGGGCCACGCTCTGGCCGCTGGGGGTCGCCTTCAGCTCGGGATCGCGCCCCAGGTTTCCGATGAGCAGCACTTTGTTCAAGGATCCGGACATGTGTCCTCCTTTTTGTATCGGCGGAGCTCTCCGCCTCACCGTCGACTCAGACCATCTGAGGGGGTGGTAGGGTAATCACGATTCTCTCGAGGCCTTCCCGTGTCAAGCCTTCTGGTGAGCTGCAAGAACAAGTCCGGCGCCGAGAAGTATTACCTTCCCGCCCTGCGGGCCGCGGGCTGGGACGGCCCCATCGACCTGGTGGCGCCCGGGGATCCGCAGCCGGACCTGGACGGGATCTCGGGCCTGGTGCTGACGGGGGGGAACGACATCCACCCCTGCCACTGGGACGCGGCCGAGGCCGTGCACCCGAAGGCCGAGGTGGACGCCGACCGCGACACCGTCGAGATCCCCCTCATCCGGTCGGCCTGGGACCGGAACCTGCCCGTGCTGGGCATCTGCCGGGGCGAGCAGATCCTCAACGTGGCCCTGGGTGGCAGCATGATCCAGGACATCCCCGAGCACTACGGCTGCGAGCCCACCCGCCACCAGCACGGCACGCCGGACACGCCCGACATGCACCACCGCGTCCAGCTGGCGCCCGGATCGCGCCTGCGGGCCCTGCTGGGCGAGGACGTCTTCCTCGTGAACAGCCGCCACCACCAGGCCGTCAAGCGCGTGGCGCCGGGCCTCGTGGCCGTGGGCTGGCACCTCGACACCACCCACGCGGGGACCGGCCCCCTCGTCGAGGCCCTCGAGGCCGCCGATCCCGCCCGCTGGGTCTTCGGCGTCCAGTGGCACCCCGAGAACCTCATCCGCCTCAAGGGCCCCGCCGGCGACGCCGCGCGGGACCTGTTCGAGGCCTTCGTGAACATCGTTCAGGAAAAAGCAGAACACCGATAAACACTGATCAACTGCTGATGAACACCGATCAAGATCCAAACAATCCTGGTCCTTATCGAGTCCACCCACCTCAGGCCACCCCAATTCTGACGCATGCTTCTGTTGCCTTTATCGGTGTTCATCAGCTTTTATCGGTGTGCATCGGTGTTCCATCTGTTGGAGTCCCCATGTCCGCCCCCATCCGCTTCGAGATCCGCGACCGCATCGGCGTGCTCACCCTGAATCGGCCGGACAAGCTGAACGCCCTGGTGCCCGAGATGCGCCCCGGCTTCGAGGAGGCCCTGGCGAAGTCGGCCGAGCCCGGCGTCAAGGCCCTGCTCATCCGGGCGGAGGGGAAGGCCTTCTCCGTGGGCGGCGACATCGGCTGGATGAGCCAGTGCCTCCGCGAGGGCCGCCAGGCGGACCTGGAGGACCTGCTCGACCTGGGCGGCGAGGTGGCCTACGGGCTGCTGACCCTGCCCAAGCCCGTGGTGGCCGTGGTGCAGGGCGCGGCGGCGGGCGGCGGCATGGGCCTGGCCCTGTCGGCGGACCTGCGGCTCGCCACCCCGGACCTGGTGTTCAGCATGGCCTTCGTGAAGATCGCCTTGCACCCGGACTGGGGCAGCAGCGTGGCCCTGGGCCGCCTGCTGAACCCCGCCGCCGCGGCGGAGCTGATGCTCACCGGGGACCGGGTGGACGCCGCCCGGGCCCTGGCCCTGGGCCTGGTGAACCGCGTGGTGCCCGCGGAGCAGATGGAGGCCACCGTGCAGGCCCTGGCCCGCCAGCTGGCGGAGGGCCCCGCGCCCACCTTCTCCGCCATCAAGGCCACCGTGCTGCGCAACCAGGGCTTCGAGGCCCCCCGCCTCAAGGCCCTCTTGGCCGCCGAGGCCGCCCAGATGAAGGCCGCCATGGCCCGACCCGACGCCGCCGAAGGCCTCGCCGCCTTCCTGGAGAAGCGGGCGCCCAGGTTCGCCTGAGCGGGAATCTGGACAGGCGTGACATCTTGGAAAATACAATCAAACCTGTGGCATGTTGGTTTCTATGCCGCCGCCCGTCCTCACCATCTGCGCCGACTGTGAGCTCCGGACCCTTCGGACGCCCCGCCGGGGCCGGGCCCTGGCCGAGGCCCTCGCCTGCCTGACCCGGCTGCTGCTGGCCCGAAAGCGCCTGGAGGGGCTCCAGATCGTCCGAGAGTCCTGCCACAGCAACTGCCCGCTGGGGCGGATCTGCGTGGCGCTGCGCCTGGACGGCGAGGAAACCTCCCACCATCTGGCGGCGGAGGATGATCCGAAGGCCGTGGCCATGAAGCTGGCGGGCACCCTTCGGCGGAAGGTCTAGCCGGGCCGCCCCGTCCTGCGCCCATCTGCCCCACGATCGCGTGGGCACCGGGTGGGGGGCCGGGGATGAGGATCCTGTCAGATGGGCCTCTTCACAAGCTCCCGGAGTTCTGCCAACGAGGGCTTGAGGTAGGCGGGCAGGTTCCCCTGGGCTTCGGCCGCCTCCGCATGCTTCAGGAAGCACAGGGCGTTCTCCCGGTAGACTTCCAGGGCCCGGTGATAGCGGGGATCCCCCTTCAGTTGGCGGAGGTCGGGATCCATGACGGCCACATCCAGGCCCATCGGCCCCTTCGATTCGGCAGCCTTCTCGAGCACCCACAAGGCCTCCTCCTTCAATCCGACCCGGACCAGGAACGGCCCAACGACACCAGCCCGGCATGCCCAATACCAGGCGGTGGCCTCCTCTTCGCGCCAACTGGCGACGACCTTGAGACTCCTCTCCCGGGCTGCGCCCTGGTCCCGGTTCAAGAGGTCCCGCAGGATCCCCGCGCCCCAGCCGAAGGGCACCCAGGTCTTCAGCGCCTCCTCGTTGCGTCCCAGCTTGAAGAGGGCCCGGCAAAGGCCATACTTGATGTCCCTGAGGTCAGGGTTGAGGCGTTGGGCCCTTTCCAGGATGGGGATGGCCTCGGCGGGTCTGCCTGTGTCGATCAGACCAAACGCTGCATTGAGATAGCCCCCCTCATCAAGGGGATCCAAGTCCATGACGTGCAATCCTGTGGCCACCTGGATTTCCGCCGTGGGCGCCATGACTCCCAACGTCAGGTGCACTCGTGCATCCCCCGGACTCAGGGCGACCGCCTTGAGGGCATACTCCGCGAGTTTGTCAGGGTCCGCCTTGCCAACCGTGTGCACCTCGTTCAAGCAGCAAACCGTCCAGGCGAGTCCGCAGCGGGGATCAAGCTCCAGGGCTCGGGTCGCCCAGGCCCTCGCCTGCTGATGGGACTGGAGATCCCTCGCCCTGACATCCTTCTCGCTGAACAGCATGGCCAGCTCCGCCGCCAGGGTCGCGCTGGTGGGATCCAGGGACTGGGCGCGCTGGAGGGCCGCGAGGGCCGACTCGAAATATTCCTCCTTCCAGGTGAAGGTATAGCGCCGTTCCAGGTACTTGCCCTCACGAAGCGCCAGCTCGATTTCGGAGCTGAAGGCCGGCCCCGCGATGACCGAGGGCCGGGCCCCCGGAGGCCGCATGGCCCGCACGACGCCCACCGCCGCCTGGCGGATCAGGTCGTTGTAGGTGCCCCGGGTCCCCTCGAGCTGGCTGCCCCAGCGCACCTTGCGCGTGGGAGCCTCCACCAGCTGGGCGTTCAGGAACAGCTTGTCCCCCTGGACGGTGACTGTCGTGACCAGCAGGAGGTCCACTCCATAGGCCTCGGCCACCTTGGCGGTGTCGCCCTTGACCTTTTCCAGCTCGACGCTGCTCGGAGGGCATTTGGTCTCGATCCCCTCGGCGCTGGCCAGCAGCGTGGAGAGCGTGTCCGGGATGGCATCCGCGAGGAAGGCGGATTCCTGGGATCCGAGCACCTTGGTTGGAAGGGCCACGACACTGGGCCGGCGGACGGGTTCCTGCCCCCAAGAATGCCAAGCCAGGGCCGCCGCCAACCCGAGGGCGGCGAGGCCGACCGCCGCCAGGGGCCAGAGCTGTCGGAGCGCCGGACGACCGCCCCCACGGCCCGGGAGAGGGAATTCCGCCCACCTCGTGGATCCGGCGGCATCCAGGACGGCCTGCAGGGCGAAGGCCAAGTCGAAGGCGCTGTGGAAGCGGCCCTCGGGAGCCTTTGTGAGGCATCTGTGGAGAATGCCCGCCAGGGCGGGAGGGACCTTCAACGCCTCGGGGAGACCCGGCGGTTCCTCCTTGAGGATCGCATGCATGACCTCGATGACGCTGTCGCCCTGGAAGGGCCTCCCCCCGGCCACCATCTCCCACAGGACCACGCCCAGGCTGAAGAGATCGCTGCGGGCGTCCACCGGCCCGCCCCGCACCTGCTCGGGGCTAAGGTAGCCCGGGGTGCCCAGCACCTGGCCCGGCTCACTCTGGGCGGCCGTGAAATCCGCTGTTTCAACCCGGCTATCGGCGGACAGGGGCTGCACTTTCGCGAGGCCGAAATCCAGCACCTTCACCCGACCGTCCCTGGTGATGAACAGGTTCTCGGGTTTGAGGTCGCGGTGGAGGATGCCTTTCTCATGGGCCGCGGCCAGTCCCTGGGCGACTTCCCGCGCCAGTTCCGCCGCACGCTTCGGGGGCATGGGCTTCCCGTGCATCCGCTCGCGCAGCGTCTCACCCTCCAACAGCTCCATCACCAGGTACGGCGCACCCTCCCATTCCCCCGCCTCGAAGACCTGGACGAGGTTGGGATGGGTGATGGCCGCCAAGGTGCGCGCCTCCTGCTGGAAGCGCCTCAGCCGTTCGGGGTCAGAGGCGAAGGCCTCTGGCAGCACCTTGAGTGCCACCTCCCGGCCCAGGCGCGTGTCCAGGGCCCGCCACACCTGGCCCATGCCGCCCTCTCCCAGCGGGGCAAGGAGTTCGTAGGGGCCGAGGCAACGACCAACGGCGAGCATGGGGGACTCGATGGCTGTGGGAATGATACTCCCGCCTCCGATGGCGCCACCTCCTCCGCCTGATCCTGCGGCCCCAGGGGGCCGCCCGGGCGCCCTTCCACACGCCCCAGGACCGTGGCGACGAAGCTGGCCACGTCCCCGAAGCGGCCCTACCCTTTCGGCCCGGACAGGGCCCGGAGCAATTCCGGGGACCAGGTGGCGCAGGCCTCCTGCCGGGCCGCCGCCGCGCGGTTGAAGGTGGGGAGCAGCAGGCGGGGATCCCGCATGCAGTCGAGCAGGACCGGCCGCCCGAAGGCCCTCTCGATCGTGACCGCCATGCGCCAACCCACCGTGTACCAGGGTCCCTGGATCCCGAAGAAGGCCATGCCCTGGACCCGGGCGGCCTCGCCCCGCAGCCGTCCCTCCGCCACGGCCAGCAGGAAGGCCTCGACCCTGCGCAGGTCCGGGTCGAACTGCGCGAGGTCATGGTCCCAGCGGGCCCGGTCGGCGGCAGGACTGACCGCGTGGGGGTGAACCTCCGGACCGCCCGCCGCCGCGAGCATGGCGTACCCCTCGCCGAAGGCGCTGATCCAGTCGTAGGCCTGGCGCACGCCCTCCGGCAGGGCCTGGAGGCCCGCCTGGGCCGCCGGCCCAGGACAGACGCTCGCGTAGCCGATGTGGTGCAGCTCGTGGACCAGGGTGTTCTCCACGACCGCCGCCGTCCTGGCGGGATCCAGGGCCAGGAAGATGGCGTCCCCCTCGAAGACGAAGCTGTTCGAGGCGGGCTTGATCACGGGATAGATCCGGGCCCGGATCCGCGCGCCCTCCGGCAGGTAGGCGAGGGCCCGCCCGGCCGCCTGCCGCACCTCCAGGCCCTCCCATCGCGCCAGGGCCGCCCTCAGGGCCCCTGCCTGGGCCAGGAGACCCGGGCCCTGCACGAAGGCCTTGAATCCCGCCTCGTCCAGGTCCCGATGGAAGGCCGCCTCCCGCCGGGCGAGGCGCCGGTACCCCTCGCTCTGGAAGAGCCGGTCCCAGTCCCGGGCCTCGATGGGCTGGCCTTCGGCCCGCCGGGCCAGGATCGCCAGCACCGCATCGGCCTCGTCGGACACCATCCGGACATCGACGGGGTCGGGCGCGGGCTGCGCCACCGCGACCGGTACCGACAGGAGCAGGACCAGAACCGGTTTCGGCACCATGGGAGCCTCCCGGGAGGATCCTACGATGATTTTCGTAGGGCAACCAGGGCCTCGAAGAAGGCCTACTTCAGGGCCCGGCTCTGGGCGGCCTCGATGAGCTCCTTGATGCGGCGGGCGTCGGCCTTGCGGTGGCCGTGGCTGGTCAGGGGGTCGCTGCCGCCGGTGCTCTCCACCAGGATGTCGGCCCACAGCAGGCCGGTGTCGATGCGGACGCTGGCCACCTTGGAGAGGTGGATGCTGATCTCGTTCACGGTGAACCAGGACCGCTTGCGGCGGACCACGGCCGACTCCGTGACCTCGATGACCGTCACGAACAGGTGGTTGCCCTTCGTCCAGCGACTGGCCTGGAAGGTCTCGACCGCCATCAGAGCGCGTCCTTCGCCGCGTCGGCCACGGCCTTCGGCGTGATGCCGTAGGCCTCCAGCAGCTTCTCGGGCTTGCCGCTCTGGCCGAAGGCGTCCTGCACGCCCACGCGCCGCAGGGGCATGGGATGGGCCTCCGACAGGAGCTCCGCCACCACGCCGCCCAGGCCGCCGTGGGCCTGGTGCTCCTCGCAGGTGACGACGGCCTTGTGCGTTTTCGCCAGGGTCAGCAGCGCCTCGCGGTCGAAGGGCTTGATGCTGGGGCAGTGCAGCACGGTGGCCCCGATGCCCCCGGCGGCCAGCAGCTCCGCGGCCTCCAGGCAGATGGACGTCCCCAGGCCGCAGCCCACCAGCAGCACGTCCTTCCCCTCGCGCATCACCATGGCCTTGCCGATCTGGAAGCGGTAGTCCTCCGTGTGGATGCGGGGGAACTTGTCGCGGGTGAGGCGGATGTAGACGGGACCCTTGTGGGCGTAGGCGGCGCGGACGGCCTGCTTCGTCTCCAGGGCGTCGGCCGGGGAGATCACCGTCATGCCCGGGATCATGCGCATGAGGGCCAGGTCCTCCAGGCATTGGTGGGTGCCGCCGTCCTCGCCCACGGTGAGGCCGGCATGGGTGGCCACGACCTTCACGTTCTGGTGGCCCACGCCGCAGGCCTGGCGCACGAACTCGTAGGCCCGGCCCGTGGCGAACATGGCGAAGGTGCTGACGAAGGGCACCACCCCCGTGGTGCTGGCCCCGGCGGCGGCGGCCACCATGCCCTGCTCGGCCGCGCCCATGTTGAAGAAGCGCTCCGGGAAGGCCTTGGCGAACTTGCTGGTGCGGGTGGACCCGGCCAGGTCCGCGTCGAAGACGATGAGGTTGGCCCCCTCGTTGCCCAGCTCCACCAGGGTGTCTCCGTAGGCGTCCCGCAGGCTGTCCATCGCCACGCCTGCTTTGCCGCCCACGCCCGCCGTCTCCATGCCCGCCATGCCCGCTCCCGTCGAAGGATCCATTCTACGCGAGCGGACCGGCCTCCGGTGCCGCTGGGCGGCTGCGCCCCCCGGTTCGCCGGAGGGTCCGCGGGTTTCTCCCCGGAGGCCTTAGGCTGGAGGCATGGTCCGGCCGGCCCGCCCCTCCGCCCTGCTCTGGGGCCTGTTCCTCTTCCTCAGCGGGGCGGTTCTCGTCCTGCGGCTGCGGACCCCGGGCCACCCCGCCCTGACCTGGCTCACGGGGGGGCTCCTGGGCCTCCTGGCCCTGCGCCTCGCGGCCATGGCCGAGGCCTGGCGCCGGGGCCGCCTCGCGGGAACGCGCCTCCTCCTGCCCGCGGTGCTGCTGGCGGAGGGTCTGGGCCTCGTCCTGCCCGACGCCGCCCCGGCCGCGCTGCGGATCCGCCTGGGCACGGCCCTGGCCCTGGAAGTCCTGCTCCTGGTCCTGGCCATCCGGGCCCTGCGGCAAGCCGGAGCCACCGCCGAGGACTGGCCCGAGGACCGCATCGCCCGGGCCTTCGAGGCCTTCGTCCCGCCCCGGGCGGCCCGGCTCATGGCCCTGGAGCTCGTGATGCTGGGGGGGGCGATCCGATTCCTCCTCGGCGGGTTCCGCGCGCCCCTGCCTGCGGGCTTCAGCCTGCACCGGGAGGCCTTCCTGGGCAGTTTCCTGCCGGTGCTGCCCCTGCTCATCCCCGGCGACATCCTCCTGCTCCGGGCCCTCTTCTCCGGCCTGCCCCCGGGCCTGCGCTGGCTCCTGCACCTGTCGACGGCCTACGCGGTGCTCTGGCTGTTCGGCCTCTGGGCCGGCCTGCGGGGACGGCCCCACCGGGTGACGGACGAGGCCGTGGAGCTGAACCTCGGGCCCGTGAAGTCGGTCCGCCTGCGCCGGGACCAGATCCTCGGCATCGCGCCCCTGCCGGAGTTCGAGGACGACTGGGCCCGCCACCGGCACATGCGGGGCCTGCACCGGCTCACCACGCCGGGCCCCGCCGTGCTGGAGCTGCGGCTGCGGGAGGCGGTGCCGGCCCTGGGCCTCGTGGGCCCCACCACCCCGCGGGACCGGGTGGCGGTGTCCGTGGACGATCCCGCGGCCTTCCTCGCCGCGCTGGGCGCCTGATGCGGACGCCCCTGCCCATCGATCCCCTCCTGCCGGAGCTCGCGGCCTCGCTGCGGGCCCGTCCGAACCTCGTCCTCCAGGCCGATCCCGGGGCGGGCAAGACCACGCGGGTGCCGCCGGCCCTGCTGGAGACGGGCCTCCTCGGCGAGGGCGAGTGCTGGATCCTGGAGCCCCGGCGCCTCGCGGCCCGCCTGGCCGCCACCCGCGTGGCCGACGAGCTGGGCGGGGCCCTGGGCCAGACGGCGGGCTACGCCGTGCGCTTCGAGCAGAAGGTGTCGAAGGCCACGCGGCTGCGCTTCGTCACCGAGGGCCTGCTGCTGCGGCGCCTGCACGGGGATCCGGAGCTGAAGGGCATCGCCGC
>Ga0079306_1000942_pt1 | contig 22270 bp, 15 predicted proteins | sample Methanotroph_Enr_FD_79181 | JGI IMG/M metagenome (GOLD analysis project Ga0079306, IMG submission 79181) | Enriched soil microbial communities from Old Woman Creek wetland in Ohio, USA - Methanotroph_Enrichment_5 | ecosystem: Environmental > Terrestrial > Soil > Wetlands | place: USA: Ohio...
CAGATGCCAGAGAGACGGATGCGCACGAGCGCCTCACCGGCCGCAGCCGCATCGGGCACGTCGATCTCACGCACAGACAGCACTTGGTCTTCAAGCCACAGCGCGTTCACGAAAACCTCCTGTCCAGTGCGTGCGAACCCTGGGACTGGCGCCGCTAGATGGACGGTTCGTCCGCGGCCGCCTCGCCGAGAAGGTACCCCGCGAGCCGGGCAGTGTTGCCGAGCGCGTTGGGCGCCAGGTACGCGGCACGGAAGCCGGCGAGCGCCGCCTCGTCCTGGCCTTCGGCCAGCAACCTCGGAATCTCGTCGAGGGTGCCGATCATGAGCGCGCCGACGAGATCGGGCACGGGCTCCGGCCCGCGAGCGAACAGTGCGAGCGGGTTCCCTGTCGCCGAGAAGTACACTGCGTCGCCGAGGCGCGTGGAGACGAGCACGTCGGCGACCGCGAGCGCCTCGGTGTGGGTGAACAGCCGCTCGGCATTGCACAGGAAGTCCGCGAGATCCCGGCCGTAGCCGGCGAGAGCGGGGAAGACCCCCGGCGCGTCGAGCAGAAGCACGTACTCGTGTCCTATCTCCGCGGCCATCTTCGGCAGATCCACATTGCCGAGAATCGCGCGCGCGTCGAAGTGCATCGAGAGCGTCACAATCTTGCGGCCTCGCGCCTGTGGGACGAGCTCGCGCGCCCGCTCGCGCATCGCGCGACGGCGCCCCTCGGAGGCGAGCAAGTCGACCGTGGGCAGGCCGAGCGGGGTGATCGCGTCGTCGACGCCCATCGGGTAGAGCCACGCGTAGTAGTCGCGGTAGCGCTCGTTCTGCACGACGATGTCGGTGTAGGGCAGAGCCTTGCGCGGCTTCTTGAGGGGGCTTTCGAGCATGTCCTGCTTGGGCGGCGGGAGGAAGACCCGGCGCTGGCCCGCGGGCGCGACCTTCTCGGCTTCCGGCGGAAGCGCGTTCGTCTCGCACGCGACGATATCTGCGGTCGCGCAGACGTCGAGCAGCTCGTGCGTCTGAGACGCCCGCTGAACGGGCGAGAGCCCCGTGAAGTCGCGGGCGAAGTAGCGCACCGAAAGGTCCGGCTGGCGCCGCAGCATCTCGTCGCGCAGAGCGATGAGGGCGAACGGGAGCCGCATGCCCTTCGTGTGCACGAGGAGGAGCGTCTTCGGTGTGGGCCGGTCGGAGGTCACGGGCGCCCTTCTCGGACTAGGTCCGCAGGTAGTGTCGGATGAGCTTTGCCACGCGTTTGGAGCTGGAACCGTCGCACGCGCCCATCTGCGTCTCGGCGAAGCGCGCGAGCGCGCGCTGATTGCCGCCGAACTCGCCGCTCGCGAGATGCTCGATGAGCGAGTCCGGATCGCGGAAGAACGGCACGGGAATGTCGTCCGGGAAGTTGAAGTAGAAGCCGCGGTTGTAGTGCCCGAGGTCCGGGCAGTACAGGCAGAATCCCTTCTTGAGCAGGGAGAAGTCGAAGATGACCGTCGAGTAGTCGGTCACGAGGTAGTCGGCGACCAACATGAGGTCATTGGTGGTCACGTCCTCGATCTCGACGACGTTGGGGTAGGTCGCCTCACCGAGCAGTGGCTCGGTGATGACGGGATGCCGGCGGATCGCGAGGACCTGTCCCTCGCGAAGACGCGCCGAAAGCGCGCCGAAGTCGATTCCCGAGATGAACTCGGTGCGGTTGCCCAGGTGCTCTCGGAAGGTGGGGGCGTACAGGATGACCTGCTTGCCCTCGAGTTCGGGATGCGCCGAGAGGACCGCCGCGCGCGTGGCTTGCTTTGCCGCTTCGTCGAAGAAGAAGTCGGTTCTCGGCACGCCGAGGGCACGGACGTTGTCGATATCCGCGGCAAACGCGCTTGCGTAGTACCGGCGGATGTCGTCCGCGCTCGTGATGATCGTGTCGTAGTGGCGATGAGTCTCGATCTCGAAGTCGTGCCTGTTTGTGAACGAGTCCATCCCGAAGTGCTTGAACGCTCCGCACGCGTGCCAGAGCTGGATCGCGTGCTGCCCCGGGCGAAGCTGCATGTGGCGCAGGTAGCGGGTGTCGTAGTCGTCGACGACGATCACGCGGGCTGTGGCCATGTGGTAGCGGGCGGTCAGCTCTTCTCGGAAGCGGTGCGGCGGAAGCGCAGTGAAGGCAACTTTGCGCGCACCCGAAAGCGCGTCGTAGACGTAGCGCGCGTTGTCCTTGAGCTCACCTGCCGAGCGCGGTGAGTAGAAGAAGACCTTGCGCTGGAGCGGCAGGTTGGGGATGGTCCGCCGAGCGAATTCGTACGTCCACAGCCTGATGTTCTTGCGGCTCAGTGCAGCCTTGACCCCGCTCTTGAGGACCTGCAGCATACGGCGCTTGCGCCGCTTCGTGCTGTGCTTGCCGCCCTTCTGCGCGTCGGCGCTTCGCGCACCGGACGCTCCTGGCACGGTCACCCGGTTCGCGCCGAGCCTGAGCACGTAGCCGTTCTTGGCAAGCCGCGTCACGGCTCCCGCCGAGAAGGGAGGCTCGCCATCGGCGAGCACGTCCATGCTGCCCGCATCGATCAGCACCCGGCCGAACTCGGGCGCGTTGCCCCACAGCACGAGGTCGCAGCGTACCTTGCGCATCTCGGTGTAGGCCTCGCGCAGCGCACTCGGATCGTAGAGCAGCCCCGCGCGCGTCACGAGCAGCGTGCGCGCGCGGCACGCTGCCGCGGCTGTCGCGTAGAACTCCTCGGGCGCAGTGCCGTCGGCGGCCACGAGGCACTCCAACGAGCGGTGCTCGGGAGTGAGCATGGGCGCGACGACCGCCGGGACGACGATCTCGATGCGCGGGAAGCCCTGGGCGAGGAGTGAGTCGATGAGCGCGTCGAGTGCCGCCGCGTCTTCAGGAGCGGCGAACGCCAGAGCACTGATAAGTGGCTGGCGGGCCAGATCGGCTCGCGAGGCGGGCAGATCGGAGACGGTGAGTTCGGGGAAGTCGCGCGTGATCTGGTCCCACGTGTTGAACTGCAGCACGGCGCTCGACTCGCTCACATGTGCGGCGACCGCGCGGAGCATCTCCTCCTCGGAGAACCACGCACGGTCGCGGTAGATGGTGAGGAGTTCGACAATCTCCCGGCCGATGAGCAGGTTGCGGTAGCGGCTGGCGGCATGGCTTGTCGGCATGCCGTCGGCGTCGAGCTCGTTGGGGAACATCGCGGCGATGCGCTCGAGCGCAACGGAGTCGAAGCTTTGGAACGCGTTCCAGCACTGCTCGACGACCGCCAGTGAGGAGCCTGCTGCCGAGGCGGCGACCTCGTCGAGCGTCAAGGGGCGGCTGACACTGACCGGCGCCTGTACGGTCACGATGCGCTTGCACGAGTACGCGAGCGTCATCGTGAACGCCATCTCGGTGTAACGCCCGAAGTCGCCGAAGCGCACGCCGCTGGCGCGCGCGGTCTCGCGGCGCATGATGCGCGTGCGCAGGCCTGTCGACCTGAGGAGCCGGCCGTCGAAACGGTCGAAGCCCGCGACTCGAGCAAGCGCCGCCGAGTCGGGCTCGGGGCGCGTCTCGTCCCCATCGAGAATGAGTCCCTCGCCGAGCACCATGTCCGCGTCGAACTTCAGCGCGGTGCGCTTGAGCGCGCGCAGGGCGCCCTCGGCGCACAGGTCGTTGCCGTCGAGGAGGAGCACGTAGTCGCCGGTCGCCTCGTCAAGGCCGGTGTTGAGCGCGACATAGCGGGGAACCGGCCCTAGGTGCAGGTAGCGCGCGGGCTTCTCGGCGATGCGGTGGTCGCTGTCCTTCGAGCGGTCCAGGACGATGACCTCGACATCGCGTATGCGCTGCGAGAGCACGGACGCGATGCATTGGCCGAGGAGGACGTTGCGTTGGCGAGCCGTGATGACGACGGAGAGGAACGGCATCAGTGCAGCCCCAGCCGCCGCTTGATGGCGTCGAAGATGCTCACGCGCACCATCGTGATGTGCGCGCCGTCGACGGCGACCGCGGTCTTCGCACGCGAGAAGGCGAGGCCCGAGCGCAGCCGTTTCGTCGGAGGTGTCGCGTCGCAGCCGAATGCGACCGGCGACGCGCCGGCCGCGACCGTGAGCAGCAGCTCCTGGCCGGCTAGCGCCGCGCGTGCGGCGGAGGCAGGCAGCTCGGCGACGAGCGTGGTGCTCGTCGAGCTAGCCGCGGTTCCAGCGCGCAGAGCGACCGGGGGCTCATCGCCAACGGCGAGCATCGCCGAGAGATCGCCAGGGGCGGCGTCGGCCGGATGCTTGACGGTGACGCCGAGCGCGAAGGGGGTGGTCGGCCGCTCCCAGCGAACGCGGGTCACGAGCGCGCCGACCTTCGGCTGCTCGAGCCATTCGCCGACGTCGAGCGTCATGTCGCCGGGACCCTTGGCGAAGCGCGCTCGGACGTGAGTGAGTGCGCCGTCGGGGGTGGTGGCGAGCCCGCACGACGGCGCGGCGCCTACCGTTTCGAGCCGGCGCGAACCGAGCCGAGCCTCGTGGGTCGCTTGCGGGCGCAGGACCCGGATGAGTACGTCCCATACGCCGGTCGTCAGCCGGTTGCCTGCAGCGAACGTACCGGGATCGATCCTCACGTCGAAGCCGGCGCGCGCCGAATCGCTGCCTGCGTTCTCGCCCGTCTCGGCGAGTTCGGGGGTCGCGAGGCGGGGGGCGTCCAGCAGGTACTCGAAGGAGGTCGCCCGCTCGCGCAGCACAATCACCGCACCGGTCTCTTCCGAGAGGCCCGGGCAGTACACGTTGCCGGTCAGCCGCAGGAGGCCGCCCTCCCACACGAGGCTGTCGAGCCGGTGCACCGGCCACATGGCGTCGGTGGCATCGAGGCACCACTCGGGGATCTCGACCGAGAGCTCGGAGAGGAATGGGTAGGAGTTCGTGAGCTTACCGTCGGCTGCGATCCGCGTTGCAGGTTCGCGAGTGGCCTGGAAGGCGAACACCTTCATCAGGTCCTCGATCGTGCCGTGCTGCACGAGGTAGTACACGACGCGGTGCAACGCAGGCAGCGAGTGCGCGATCGTATCGTCGTAGTAGCTGTCGACGATCGCCTTGAGCTCATCGAAGGCTGCCTGACGCGCCGCAGGGTCGTCCGTGCCGGCCATGCTGCGCAAGCCGTCGACGACCTCGAAGCGGAAGTGGCGGGTCATGAGGTGGTCTCGGCTGGGGCCGGGCTCGGTGTTCGCGACGACGATCGGGATGACGTCGCGCAGGACCGGCAGCGTCTGGCCGAGGCTGCGCGGACCCGACGTGAGGTTCTGCCCGTCGGTGCGGCGCCGGATGTAGAAGCAGCTGTAGTCCGCCACGACGGAGATCTTCTTCGCCGCGAAGTACGCCGAGACGACCAGCGGCTGGTCCTCGCCGAAATGGTAGGTGGTAGGAAAGTGCATCCCGAGCCGGTCGAGCAGCTCCTTGCGGAAGAGCTTGAGCGGGTTGACCGCGTTGTAGATGTGGCTGGTGAACAGGTCGGCGTCATCGAGGTTCTGCTCGAAGACGCGCGGCGGCGACTTGCGCCCGCCGATGCCCGTCATCTTGCCCAGGACGATGTCGGAGCCGCTCTTCTCGGCCATGGCGACCATGCGCTCAATCGCTTCCAGACCGAAGTAGTCGTCCGAATCGATGAAGACGAGGTACTCGCCGGTCGCCATGTCCATGCCGCGATTGCGAGGCGAGGAGGGCCCGCCCGAGCACTCCTGGTGCTCGACGCGCATGTTCGGGTGGATCGCGGCGAGACGCTCGAGTTCCTCGCCGGTGCCGTCGGTGGAGCCATCGTCGATCGTGATGAGCTCGATCTTCTCGGCGCCGATCGTCTGGTTCATCACCGACTCCACGCACTCCGTGACGTAGGGCATCGCGTTGTGCGCTGGGACGACGACTGAGACGAGCGGCCGCGTCACTGGCTGCCGCCGATCTGCGCCGCCGGCGTCGCCGAGTCAGGCGTGCTCTCGTACGCCTTGGCGAGCGAGCCCGGCAGGGTGGTGTCGAAGACGACGCGGTCGCCGTTGACGGCGATGACGCTCACGAGTTCGGCCATCGAGTTGTTCTGCGCCGAGAGGAAGACCGGTTGGATGTACGCGACGGCCTTCTCGACCGGCAGCACGAGCATGTTGCCGAAGATGACGTTGCTGCCGGGCTGGTTCCACAGCGTCAGCTGCTGCGCGAACTTCGGGTCCTGGTTGATGCGCGCGGTCACCTGTGCGGCGCCGAGAACGACGCGGTCCTTCGGCAGCAGGTATACCGTGCGGTCGCCGTAGACGCCGGGTTCGCACGCGGTCGCCATCCAGCCGACCAGGTTTGCGCGGTTGGGCAGCGAGTACGGCTGGAGCAGGTACATCCCCTTGCCGGCGGCGTCGGGCATGTCGAGCATCAGGTACTGCGGCTGCACCGCCTTGCCGTTGCTGTCCAGCGGCGTCTGCCACAGGTCTTCCTTGTTGTAGAAGACCATCGGATCGGTCATGTGGTAGGTCCGGTAGACCGCCGCTTGCGCCGAGAACAGCTTCTGCGGCGCGCGCAGGTGCTTGGCCACCGAGGAGGGCATCTCGTTTCCTGGCGTGATGATCGTCGTGAAGATGCGGGCCCACGCGTCGCGGATCGGGTCTTCGCCGTTGGCGTAGAAGCGGATCTCGCCGGTCAGCGCATCGACAGTGACCTTCACCGAGTCGCGCAGGTAGTTGGTGCCGTCGGAGAGCGGCTGCGAATACGGGTAGTGGTCCGAAGACGTGAAGCCATCCATGATCCACAGGATGCGGCCGTCGACGATTGCGGCGTACGGTGCGTCATACTCGAGCCACGGCGCGAGTCTCTTGGCGCGCTGCTGGATGCCGCGGTTGAGCATCACACGGCTGTCGGCGCCGATGTAGCGCGAGAAGATCATCTCCGGGGACTGGAGACGGATCGCCCATGCGAGGCGGCGGAGCGGGCCGCCCACCGCCACGCCGCCGTTCTCCTGGTAGCGATACGTGGCGTTCTTCTCGCCGGTCGGGTAGTCGAACTCGTCCAGGCCGGTGTTCACGATGACGTAGTCGGTCTGATCGGGCGCGAAGTAGATGCGCGGCTCGGCGGTCTGAAGCGTCTGCGCACCGGTTGCCTCGGCGCTCTTGATTCGCGGCGGCACGTCGCCCACGACGAACTCGGGGAAGCCGCGCGGGTTGGTGCGGCTCGTCGAGCTTATCGCGAGCCCGAAGCCGTGCGTGTACACGAGGTGCTGGTTGACCCAGGTCTGCGCCGCCGCCGGCAGGCCGCTCGGATCGATCTGGCGCGCGGCCACAAGCACCTGGTGCAGGCTGCCGTTGTACTCGTAGCGGTCGTAGTCGATCGCCGAGAGCTTGTAGTAGGGGCGGATCGTCTGGAGCTGGCCGAACGCCTGCTGCACCGCGCTCGGCGTCCAGATGGTCGCATCGGCAAGCGTCTTCTCGGCGGCGGCCGACGCGGACGCGTCCAGCGTCTCGAGAGCGGGGTACTCCTGGCCTTTCACGCCGGTCAGGTCGAACGCCGAGCGCGTCATGGCGATGTTGCGCGCGATGTAGGGCGCCTCGACCGACGCCTCGTTCGGTGCCGCCACGTAGGTCTGCACGAGCGAAGGCCACGCACTGCCGAGAAGCACGGCCGCCGCCGCCCACACCGCGAAGCCGATGAGCGCCGGCTTGAAGCGTTTCGTGCCGGCGGTCGCGAACAGAATGACCGCCACGCCGAGCGCGATGAGCGCGACGATGATGTTAGCCGGCAACTGCGCGTGGATGTCGGAGTACGAGGCGCCCGCGAACGGCGTCTCGACGGTGGAGAAGCTGAGCTGCCAGATCGAGATGACCGCGCTGGCCGCGGCGGTCAACACGAGCAGCCCGCCCAGCACGGAGAAGCTCTTCTTCAGGCGCCACCAGTCGATCGTGAGCTCACCCGTGGTGTCGAGCCTCGTCGAGACGAATGCAACGCCCGTGATGATGACCATCGCAAGCACGATCAGGCCGGCAAGCCAGCTCGTGAGCAGCTCGAAGGCGGGCAGTGTGAAGACGAAGAACCCGACGTCGAGCCCGAATTGGGGCTCCTTCAAGCCGAACGGCGACTGCGCCCACGCGAGCCTGAACACCATCCACTGCTTCGACATCGTGAAGGCCATCGCGCCGGCGAGCACCGTGCACGCCAGCGCGGTGATCCCGTTGTAGAGCGGCTTGCCCGCCACCGAGCGCCAGGCAGCACGAGCGCTCAGCAGCGTTGCCGACAGCGCCACGGCCGTGCACACCAGCCAGACCGCTCCCATGGACAGGTAGCGGACCCAGAACACGTTGCTTTGGCCGAGGGACTGGTACCAGAGGTAGTCAGTCCACACGACGTCGATGCCGACAAGGGCGACAACGCCCGCGACGGCCGCCATCGCGGCGCCCGCCCACACGGCGAGCTTCCTGGACAGCCGGACTCGCTTCATTGCGCTCCAATCTGCGACACGCCGAGAAGCCCCCCTCGGCGAACGCGCACGGGCCTACGCGCCGAGATGGCGTCGCAGGGCTGCGCGGTCGGTGAACAGTCTACCGCACGGGCCGGTCGGAACCGCCGGAGGTGCGGGCCTATCGAGGCGCATCGCGCGCCAAGGAGAATGCGGCTCATCGGGCGGCTCCGTTGCGTATGCCACCGAGCGCTGGCAGCACCAGCTCGTCGACGAAGCGCTCGGTCGCATGTCCGTCGGCAACCTCGAACGAGTCGGCGCGGAAGCGCACCGAGCGTTCCGAGTCGAACTCGCCGGCCGCGACGTAGGCTGCGAGAGGTTCTGTCGAGGTGAACACGGGCCCGGGAACCCATTCGCGGTACGGGAAGTAGAAGCCGCGCTCGGCCTCGTACTCGGCAAGGTCGGGCGCGAAGAAGACCATCGGCCGGCCGAGCAGCGAGTACTCGAAGATGACGCTCGAGTAGTCGGTTACGAGCAGGTCGCTCGCGATGAGCAGCTCGTTGATATCGGGGTGGTCGGAGGCGTCGCGTACGAAATCGGCGAGAGCGGGATCGACGGGCGTGGCCGCGACGAGCGGGTGGAGCCGAAGCAGCAGCACGTACTCGTCGCCGCACCGGCGACGCATCTCGGCGAGGTCGAGGTCGTCCTTGAACGACGCCTCGAACTTGTTCGCACCACGGAAGGTGGGCGCGTAGAGGAGGACCTTCCTGTCGGCTGGCACGTTGTAGCGCTCGCGGATCGAAGACCGGGCCGCGGTCATTCGCTGTTCGTCGAAGAAGAGGTCGGTGCGCGGGATGCCGAGGTTCGTGACGAACTTCTCGGCAGGCTGGTGAAAGGCCTCGGCGTACGCAGGCACAGAGCTCTGCGAGCCCATGAGGATATGCGTGTAGTTCGAGTGGATGTTCACGCGGCCGACCAGGCCCTCGCTCGCTCCGAATGACTTGCCCAGCAGGCTGTAGCCGATCTTCTTGAAGGCGCCGCTCGCGTGCCAGGTCTGGATGACGCTGACACCGGGTTTCGGGGTGACGACGTAGAGCGGGAAGAAGTAGTCGTCGACGACGAAGACCGATGATGTCGCGAGGTAGTACTCGGCCCGGATCGCCTCGACGAGCATGCCGAGCAGCCCGAACCCTGGCCGCGTGAGCACTACGACGGGCAGCCCACGGCGGTCGAGCTCCGCGCGAATCGCTTCCAGACTTCCCGAGAGCCGCGAGGCGTGCGTGGACGCGAGAACGACCCGGTCGCGCACGGGCAGCGAGCGGAAGAGCACGTATGCGACGCGCAGGACCCATGTGCGCAGTGAGACGCTCACGATGTCAGTCGTTCTCGAGCTCGTAGTCCACGTGCACGATGCCCGTGCCGACGAACTCACCGGCGCGGATGGTGATAGGCCGCTTGAGCGAGTGGTTGATGAAGAAGCCCGCATCGTTGTTCCACAGCTCGCCCGAGAGCAGGTAGGAGCCCGGCATGAGGTTCGTGTTCTTGAGCCTCACGCGCAAGTGGTGATGGCCGACCTCGGAGTTGAGGCGCGTGGCAGGGTCCTGCTTGTCGGACATGTAGATCTCGTAGCCCTCAGACGTCGTGAGGGTATAGGCGAAGGTCATGCGGTCGATGGGCCGCTTCACGTAGTAGTCGAACTCGAAGAAGACATCCTCGCCATATTCGAACGCGGTGGTGCCCTTGGCCGCCGCGTTGAACATGCGGAAGTTCTTCATCTCGAGGATGTCGCGCTTCTCGACAGCGATGTGCTCCTCGGGATGGGCCTCCTCGTGCTCCGAGCGTACGCGAGCACGCTCCTGCTTGAGGAACTCCTCATAGGCGAGCACGACCGGGCCGAGGTCGCCCTTCTCCATGACGACGCCCTCGTTGATCCAGACGCCCTTGGTGCAGAAGGCTTTCACCGTGAACAGCGAGTGGCTCACGAACAGGATCGTCTTGCCCTGCTTGCGGAACTCCTCCATCTTCTCGATGCACTTGAGCCGGAAGATGTCGTCGCCTACGGCCAGGACTTCGTCGACGATGAGGATGTCCGGGTCGACGCTGACGCTGACCGCGAAGCCCAGGCGCGCCTTCATGCCGCTGGAGTACGTGCGCACTGGCTGGTTGATGTGCTCGCCGATGTCGGCGAACTTGATGATTTCTTCCTTGCGGGCGTCGGCCTCTTCACGCGGGATGCCCAATGCGAGCGCGCGCAGGTAGATGTTCTCCACGCCCGTGAGCTGCTGGTCGAAGCCGGAGGTGAGCTCGAGCATCGCCGAGATCCGCCCGTCGACCTCGACCTCGCCGCTCGTCTGCTTCGCCACGCCGGTGATGATCTTGAGCAGCGTCGACTTCCCCGACCCGTTCTTGCCGAGAATCGCGACGACCTCGCCCTTCGGGAAGTCGATCGTCACGTTCTTGAGCGCAGTGAACTTCCTGGCATGGTCGTCCTTGCGGAAGGGCGCGAGGGCGCGCGCAACCGACGACGGGTAGATCTTGTAGGTCTTCGTCAGGTTCTTGACGCGGATGGCGTTGCTCACATGAGGCCTTTCTACAGGACGTCCGCGAACTCAGGCTCGAGCTTGGTGTACACGTAGCTCGCAAGAAGCGTGAGTACGACCATCAGCGCCCAGAAGTAGATCGTGTACTGCCAGTCCTGGAAGAACCAGCGCTCGTTGACGAAGGTGTTGCGGTAGCCGGAGATGATGTAGACGATCGGGTTCGCGAGGATGAGCTGCTTGAGCGGCGAGCCGAGATTGTCGGCCGACCACAGCACCGGCGTGAGCCAGAAGAACAGCGTGATGAGCGACTTGACCGCCTGCAACACGTCAGGGCTGACGGCGGTGAGCGCCGAAAGCAGGATCGAGAGCACCGCGGTGAATGCGAGGCAGCACAGCAGGTAGTACGGGAGCTGCAAGAAGTAGATCGATAGCCCGAACCCCGAGACGATGAACACCGCCGTCGAAAGGCACATCATCATCAGGTGCACGAAGAACAGCGAGAGCACTTCCGAGATGGGCAGCGTTGCGACCGGATACACCATCTTGGTCACGAAGTGCGTGTTCGAGCGGATGGCCGAGCCGCCAATGGTCAGCGCGTCGGAGATGTAGAACCACGGCATGATGCCCGGGATCATCCACAGAATGTAGGGCACCGATCCCATGGGCTTGCCGCCTCGGATGCCGATCGCGACAGCGAACCAGTACGCGAAGACGAAGATGATCGGCTTGACGAGGGACCACGTCACGCCCAGGGCAGATCCGCTGTAGCGCTTGGTGAGCGTGACCTGCGCCATCGCGTAGGTGCGCCTGAAGTTCTCGGTGTTTATGCGGACGAGCCGCAGGAAGTCCTCGACAACAGCGTTCAGCACTCTTGTTGCTCCTTGGCAGTAGGTGCGGTGACAAGCGCCGCGAAGCGCCAGTGTGCCAGTCCCGGGTGCATTGTCCTGCATTACGTTTCCGATGTGAAACGAAGCGGTGACGACCTTCGGCCCCCGGGTCGACCCCATGAGTGATGGGCTATACTGACCCCCGGCGCGCCGCTGCGATCGCAGTGGCCTCGACGCATCTGACCCCGAGAAGCAAGGTGCAGCCAATGAAGACCGGAATGATCATTCTCGCCGGTGGTGTCGGCAAGCGGATGAACAAGCCGATCCCCAAGCAGTTCCTCATCCTCGCCGGCAAGCCGATCATCGTCCACGTGCTTGAGAAGGTCGAACAGCTCAAGGACGTCGAGCGTGTCGTGATCACGTGCCCGCCGGAGTACGTCGCCGAGACGCACATGCTCCTGCAGCATCGCAACCTCGTCGGCCGTTTCACGTGTGTCGAGGGTGGCGAGACCCGCCAGGAGTCGGTGTACAAGGGCATGCTCGAGCTGGGCGAGTGCGACACCGTGGTCATCCACGAAGCGGTCCGCCCGTTTGTCTCGGTAGCGGAATTCCGCGAGCTCATCGACAGCGACCACGAGAACGCCATCTACGGTGTGCGCATCCCGTTCACCGTGCTTGCGGGCCACGAGTACGTTGAAGACACGCTCGAGCGCTCGCGCCTCGTCAACGTCCAGCTGCCGCAGAAGTTCGACGGCGCCAAGCTCATGAAGGCGCACGAGAAGGCCCGCGCCGAGGGCATCGAGTTCACCGAGGACGCGAGCCTGCTCTTCCACTACGAGCAGTCGCAGATCCGCATCCTCGAAGGCTCCGAGCGCAACATCAAGATCACCGAGCCCACCGACTTGATCATCGGTGAGGCCATCTACAACGAGTACGTCCTTGGGAGGGCGGCCGATTAATGAAGACGTGCATCATCACGGGTGCCAGCCAGGGCATCGGACGCGCCGCCGCCGTTCGCCTGAGCAACGAGCCCTACATCACCAACTTCGTCCTTCTCGCGCGTAGTGCTTCGGGCCTCGAGGGCACCGTCGCCCAGATGAACCATGAGGGCAAAACGATCAAGGCCCTGCCGACGGATCTGTCGGACATTGACGCAATCGAGCCGCTCATCAAGAGCATCTACGACGAGTTTGGCAGCATCGACCTGCTGCTCAACATCGCGGGCTACGCAGAGCCGGCCGCGCTGCTCGACACCACCAACGAGAACATCAAGACGACGTACTTCATCAACGTGTTCGCGACGATTGTCATCACACGCGAGTGCGTGAAGTACATGCGCAACCACCCGACCAAGATCCTCAACGTCGCCTCGACTGCAGGCGTCACGCCGCGTCCGGGCTGGCTTGCGTATGCCTCGTCGAAGGCCGCGGTCGTGTCGATGGGCGAGACGCTGACGCAGGAGCTTGCCGAGTACGGCATCAAGGTCTACACGATCTCGCCGGGCCGCTGCGCCACCGAGCTGCGTCGCAAGCTCGCGCCGGAAGAGGATCCCACGACAATCATGCAGCCCGAGGACGTCGCCACCGTCATCGCGAACCTCATCCACGACGATGAGACCTGCCTCGACGGCCAGAACCTCGTCGTCAGGCAGCTGCCCGCGCCCAAGAAATGAACCTGATCGAGTACTACCTGTCGGCCGCGTGGCTGCGCCTCGCCTATCTGGCGTGCATGGTGCTTCCCGTTCGGGCCGACAAGGTCGTGTTCGCCTCGGCACGCGCCGAAAAGCTCGAAGGCAACCTCGCCTACATCCACGACGAACTGCTGCGGCAGAGGCCGGGCACGCACGTCGTGCTGCTGCTCGACCGCTACTCGTACGATTTCTGGGGCAAGGTCGCGTACTTCTTCAAGCTCGTTCGCGCGAGCTACCACCTCGCGACCTCGCACGTCGTGTTCGTCGACAATGCCTATCTGCCTGTCCACGTTGGGCCGCATCGCTCGGGCACGAAAGTCATTCAGGTGTGGCATGCGGGTGGGGCGCTCAAGAAGTTCGGGCTCGACACGTGCCCCCCCAACCGCGTCGTGGAGAACCGCTTCATCCACAAGTACTACGACTACGTGATCGTGGGTTCCGATGTCGCGGTCGCGCCGTACGCCTCGGCACTCAGGACGCCGCCGGATCGGGTAGTGCCGCTCGGAATCGCGCGGACCGACTTCTTCTTCGATGATGTCGCGATGGCCGAGGCGCGCTCCCGCGTGCTAGCCGCGCATCCGAACCTCCAAGGCAGGCGCGTCATCCTCTACGCGCCGACGTTTCGCGGATACAGCGACGACAAGCGGCCCTATCAGGGTCTCGACGCGGCTCTGCTGCGCGAGCGTCTCGGCAACGAGTACGCGATCGTGCACAAGACGCACCCCGTCTTTGGGAGCGAGCAGATCGACTCGGCCGGCTACGACGCCGTGATCGACACCGAGTTCGACGTCAACGAGCTCTTCACCGTCACCGACGTCCTCGTGACTGACTACTCTTCGTCGGTCTTCGAATATGCGTTGTTGCGCAAGCCGCTCGTGCTGCTCGTTGACGACCTCGACTCCTACACAGCGGAGCCGGGCTTCTACCTCGACTTTCGCGCAGAGATGATCGGCGAGTTCGCCACGAATACCGACGAGGTGGTGGCAATCATCGCGGCGGGCGAGTTCGACCTTCCCGCCTACGGCGCGTTCATCGCGAAGCACTGCCAGCACGACGATGGATGCGCATCAGCGCGTCTGGTCGAGTTCGTCGAGGGTATCTAGACACCGCAAAGCCGCACGGCTTCTGCACAACTTGGCAGTCGGGGTTCTGTATACTGCACGTCGGCTTGTGCCCGGGAATCGCACGAATCCCGCACGCGAGCCGTGCGCGGCACCTGATTCGCATTTGGGCCGCACGCGCCCGAGAAAGCCGGAAGCATGGTTGAGAGGGTGTGTACGATTCAGAAGCACGACGAGACGCCCATGCCGGTCGTCAACATGGTCTCGGTTACCGTCGGTGGCTCCAAGAGTCACGGGGTGCATACCGCCTTCATTCAGACGCAGGAGGCGCTCGAGCGGCTGGGTGTCGACGTTCGCGTGAACTCTCGCGGCCGGTACGACATCGTGCACCATCAGACGATGGGCGTCGGGTCGTTCTTTCAGCTGATGAGCGGCCGCGACCGCGCGGTGGTCACAGCCCACGTCGTCCCCGATCTGCTCGTCGGCAGCTTCGCGCTGGCGCCGTTGTGGCTTCCTCTCGGTGCGGCGTACATGCGAGCCTTCTACAATCTCGCCGATGAGGTCCTCGCGGTCTCCCCGGAGGTAGGCGAGGGCCTCAAGCGAATGGGTGTCAAAGTCCCCGTGCGCGTCGTGCCCAACGCCGTCGACCCTGCCCGCTTTCAGGCCAAACCAGGTTGGCGGGAGGAGATGCGTGAGGCGGCCGGCGTGCCCGCAGACGCGTTTGTGGCGATTTGCGTGGGCCAGATTCAGCCCCGCAAGGGCATCGACGCCTTCCTTGAAACCGCCCGTGCCATGCCGGATGTCTCCTTCATCTGGGTTGGTGGGATGCCGTTTCGCCGCCTGACCGATCACTATCGCCAGATGCTTGACGCGGTCGACAAGGCCCCCTCCAACTGCCACTTCGTGGGTGAGGTGCCCCACGACGACATGCCGAAATGGTTCGCGGCAGCAGACTGTCTCTTCTTCCCATCATTCCAGGAGGGTCACCCCTTCGCAGCCATCGAGGCCGCCGCTGCGGGTCTGCCGCTCATACTGCGCGACATCCCGATCTACGAGTTGTTCGATGACGCGTATCTCGCGGGCTCGGAGCGCACCTTCGCCGAGCAAATCGCGCGGCTTCGTGACGACGACGCCCTGCGTTCCGAGTACGCCAGGCGTGCTGCGGATCTCTCGGCGAGGTTCGACACGGTGCAGCTCGCCGAGCAACTCGTGAGCGTCTACCAGGATGTCTTGGCCCGGTCGGAGTCGGAACGCGCGAGGCCCGCTCGGCGCCTTCGGCCGATGCTGCAGTGGGCCCTCGGCAGCGGCCGGACCGCGCGCCGCTAGCCTCTCGGCGCTTCGGAGCTCCTTGGCTTCGTGGCCAGGTAGCGCGTGAAGAGCAACCACCCCGCAATGACCTCGGTGTAGTACGTGACGCCTCGCCACAGCAACGTCGCGGCGCCGGCCATCGGGCCGCTGACGCCAGGCTGCGTGGAGAGCAGGGCCGCGGTGGCGACCTCAACCGCTCCGCTTCCACCCGGGGTCGGCGACACGATCATGAGCGCCATCGCCCCAACGGCGGTTGCCAGCAGCGGCGCGATGTCCCCGCGCCATCCGAGTCCGAGCATGACGACGGGCAGGCACACCACGAGGCACACCCGTGACATGAACAGCCCGAAGAACGAGAGCGCGAGGTGCGAGGGGCGCTCGTGGGTGAGAGTCCGCAGGTCCCTAGCGAACTGCGTGGCTTCGCGGTCGACCGCCGCGGCGAAACGCTCGGCGCGCCGAGCGCCAAGAGCACGCTTCAGCCACGCGCCAGAGAACAGGCGGTTCAGCCGGTCCTTGGCTGCATGCGGCCGAGCCGCGAGCCAGACGACGAACGCGAGCACGACCGCGATTGCCGCAAGGCCCGACCACATGATGGTCTCGGCACCTTTGGTCTTCAGGGGCATCACGATTGCGGCGACCGCGCCCACCACGAGGAAGAACAGACCGGTAAGCAGCGAGTGCATCGCGATGATCGCGCTCGACTCTCCGGCGGTCAGGCCCTCTCTCGTGAGGCAGAAGACACCAACCGGAATCCCGCCCGACCCGAAGGGTGTGACGAGGGCGGCGAAGTCCCCGCCGAGGAATGCCGACGTCATGCGCAGGAGGTTCGTGTGGACGCCCCGCGGCTTCAGCGCCGCGAAGCCGAGTCCCTGCCCCAGCCACGAGAGCCCGCTCAAAGCGAGCGCGAGAAGCAGCCACGCGACGTTGAGCTTCGCCATGCCGGCAAGGACCTCGCGACCACCTGTGGCGAGCGCCACGCCCACGCCCACCGTGACACCGATGGCGATGGTGATCGTCAGACCCGCGCGTAGCTTGCGCGGGTCGAGCGGCGTTGAGGACCGCAGCTCGGGGTCGCTCATCCGGACCTCTCGGGTGAAGGCGGGCATGCACGTGCGCTTCCAGCACCCTACCGTCTCCGGGCGCCGCGGAGAAGATGCCGAGCGTGCGTCAGTGCTACAGGTCGTCGACGACGACGCAGTTGCGCCCCGCGTGCTTGGCTGCGTACAGCGCGTGGTCGGCCCGCTCGATCAGCCCAAGAAGCGGCATTGGGGCGCCGGGGTGGACCGTGGCGATGCCGACCGAGATCGTGCTGGGGATCGAAACGCCGCGGTACTGCACGGGGTTCGTCGCGATCGCGAGCCTGACGCGCTCGGCGATGATGCGGGTCTGCTCGGCGTCGGTGTTGCTGAGTAGTACGAGGAACTCATCCCCGCCGTAGCGGCATGGCGTGTCGGAGTCTCGGGCGTTGTCACGCAGCAGCCGGGCGATGGAGACGAGCACGCGGTCTCCCGCGAAATGGCCATGCGTATCGTTGATTTCCTTGAACCGGTCGATGTCGAAGAGGATCAGCGATGCGGATCTACCCTGCGCCAGCTCTCGCTCGAGGTCGTCGCCGAGCACCGAGACGTGCCGCCTGTTGTAGAGGCCGGTGAGTGCATCGAGGGAGGCCTGCGCTTCGAGCTGCGCCTGCGCTATGCGGCGCTCCTCGACCTCGCGCTCGAGCGCGAGGCTGCGCAGCCGGTGGATCTCGGCGTCTTTGCGTGCGGTGTTCACACGGTGCTCGACCTGCAGGTTCGCCAAACGGCTCTCGGACTCCTCATTGAGCCTGACGCGCTCGAGTTCGTGGAAGCGCTTGAAGTGCACAAGTGCCGCGGCGATGTCCCCACGAGCTTCCTCGATCTCCGAGAGAAGCTCGTGGCACGTGAACTCCTCGATTGCCCGGCGGTGCTTCTCGGCGAGGCGTAGCGCACTTATCGCGGCCGTGCGTGCCTCGTCGAGATGGCCGCGGGCGAGCGAGATTCGTCCCATCGTGAGCAGCGCATCGCCCTTGTCGGGCTCGGACTGGTGCTGCCGCGCGAGATCGAGCCCCTCGGCGGAGTACTTCGCGGCGTTGTCGAGGTCGCCCATCCGCCGGTAGACCTCGGCCAGCGTGTCGAGCACGCCCATACGCATGTACACGCGCTCCTGGGCCTCGGCGTACTCCAGCGCTCCGCGTGCCGAGCCTAGCGCGCTCGGGAAGTCGTCGAGGTCGAGATACGTGTAGGTCATGTTGTTGAGAACGAGCGCTTCGCCCGCGGGGTTCACGCTCTCCCGGAAGATGGCGAGCGCTCTGAGCTGAAGGTCGAGCGCCGCAGATGGATGACCCGTCGCGTGATAGACGTTGGCGATGCGGTCCATCACGAATGCCGAGAGTGTGGTGTCTTCGATCAGCCCCGCGATCTGCGATGCGTTGAGAAGCTCGTTGAGGGCATCGACGTAGTCACCGGCCTGGTAGTGCGCCCAGCCCATGGTGAGGTAGAGGTTGCCGAGAAGGCCGTTGGGATCATGGGAGTCGAGCAGTGCGAGCGCCTGTGAGGCTTGGAGAAGTGCGGCCTCCGAGTCACCGAGCACGCCGGATAGGTGAGCTAGCAGTTCAAGGGCGGCGGCCATACCGTACCGATACTGCTGGCCGGAGTCGTCGAGTTCGCAGGCGAGTTCGAACGCCTCCTCGGCGAGATTCCTGAGGCGGTCGTAGTCGAGGCGCTTGATGACTGTGGCTTCTGCCACGAGCGCGTCAACCTTCTCGGTGCGCGCATCGGCAGCTAGTGGCGGACGGTCGGACTCGCACACGGGCGGATCCACGTCGGCCGGGTCGAGCGGCTCGCTCTTGGCGTTCTCGCTCACGGTCCTCCCCCCAAGGAGGTGCTTGTGGTTCGATTCTAGCACCGTGAAACATGCTTAATAGGTTCGGGCTATCACTCCTGCGGCCGCCTCAAGCACGAGCAGTGCCGCCAGCCGGACAGTGCGCTGGTCGTGCGCGTCGGTGGTCGCGTCGATCTCGGTGATGTCGATGCCGACCGCGCGCGGGTCCCGCGCGACCAGAAAAGCGATGTCACGGAGCTCGGCGGCGGTGATCCCGCCCGGCGCAGCGGAGGGGCAGCCGGGGACTTCGGCCCGGTTGCACACGTCGACATCGAGGTCGACAAAGACCGGTCGGCCGCCGGCACCGGCGCGCTCGAGCGCGTAGGCGAGTAGCTGGGGAAGGGGCCGGCGGGCGAATTCAGCCCGGTGAATCACGGTGATGCCATGCTCGGCCGCCCTCGCTGCGTAGGCGGCGGAGTTCGAGAAGTCCGCGATGCCGATCTGGACGATGTTCGTGCCGGGCAGCCCGGCTTCGATGAGCCGGCGCACCGGTGAGCCGTTCGTGATGCCGTCGCGCAGGTCGTGATGCGCGTCGACGGTGACGAGCCCGAAATCCGCGAGCGCGTCGCCAGCCAGCGCGCGCACGACCGGATAGGTGATCGAGTTGTCGCCGCCGAGCGCGATGAGCAGCGAAGCCCTCGACTCGACGACACGCGCTACCGCTCGCGTCACCCGCGCCTCGCCGTCGGGAAAGTCCGGGCGCGATACGTCGCCGAAGTCGAGCGCGGTGAGCGCAGCGACGTCGATGTCACGCGAAGCAGCGTAGGTCGAGTAACGCAACAGGGCGTCTCGGACGGCGGCCGGTGTCGCGTGCGCGCCGGTAGGCGTGATCGACGTCTCGAACGCCGGTATGCCGAGCAGTGCGATGTCACACCGGGGGTTATCGGCAGGGGAGGCGGGAACAATCCAGTGAGCGGCACGGGGCCACAGCGGGTCGCTCGGGAGGCTGGTGTCGGCCACGGGGTGCCGCCTTTCGTGCATATCGCGACGGTTCTCTACTGTGCTGAAGTGGATATTCCCAGCTCAGCGCCACTACACTGGCACGGCTTGCGATGAACTGGCCGTGCCGCCAATGCGGTTCCACAGCCACGCTACCACTGTTCACCATCACGTCGAGAGGCAACGCGTGTCCACACCAGACAAGGTCATCATCGGTACCGGTCCGCTCTCCGGCGCGGACGTCGTCGCTGTCGCGCGCCACGGCGCGCCGGTCGACCTGGCCGAGGAGGCCCTCGCCGCCATCGCTGCGTCGCGAGCTCACGTCGAAGCGCTCGCCGAGTCGGGAAAGCCGGTCTACGGCATCTCCACCGGTTTCGGCGCGCTCGCAACCCGCTACATCGAGCCCGAGAAGCGCGCCCAGTTGCAGCGCGCGCTGGTTCGGTCGCACGCCGCCGGCTCGGGGCCGAGCGTCGAGGTCGAAGTCGTGCGCGCGCTCATGCTCCTGCGCCTCTCAACGCTTGCGACAGGTCGCACTGGGGTTCGCGCGAGCACGGCGCGTGCGTACGCGAACTGCCTCAACGCCCGCATCACGCCGTGTGTGCCGGAGTATGGATCTCTCGGCTGCTCGGGCGATCTCGCGCCGCTCGCGCACTGCGCGCTGGCGATCATGGGCGAAGGCGAGGTCTTCGACGCCAGCGGCGCGCGCATGCCGGCAGCGCAGGCTCTGGCGGCTGCTGGCCTCGAGCCCATCGAGCTGGCCGAGAAGGAGGGGCTCGCGCTCATCAACGGCACCGACGGCATGCTCGGCATGCTGGTGCTCGCTATCGCGGACCTGCGCGACCTCGTGCGCGTTGCCGACATCAGTGCGGCGATGAGCGTCGAGGCACTTCTCGGCACGGACGCTGTCTTCGCTGCCGACCTGCAAGCGCTTCGACCCCACCCCGGTCAGGCAGCGAGCGCGCGCAACATGGTGCGGCTGCTGTCGGGCAGTGGCGTCGTTGCCTCGCACGTGGAGGGCGACACTCGTGTACAAGACGCCTACTCGCTGCGCTGTTCGCCGCAGGTTGCGGGCGGCGTGCGCGACACACTCTCGCACGCGACCGCGGTAGCCGAGCGCGAGCTGGCGAGCGCGGTCGACAACCCGGTCGTCCTGCCCGACGGGCGCATCGAGTCTAACGGCAACTTCCACGGCGCTCCGGTCGCCTACGTTCTCGACTTCCTGGCGATTGTCGCTGCCGATCTGGCCTCGATCGCCGAGCGCCGGACGGACCGCATGCTCGACAAGGCTCGCAGTCACGGGCTGCCGCCGTTCCTCGCCGGGGATCCCGGTGTGGATTCGGGTCACATGATCGCGCAGTACACGGCGGCTGGGATCGTGAGCGAGATGAAGAGACTCGCCGCACCGGCGAGCGTGGACTCGATCCCGTCCTCGGCGATGCAGGAGGACCACGTCTCGATGGGCTGGAGTGCCGCGCGCAAGCTGCGCCGCAGCGTCGATGGCCTCTCGCGCGTGCTCGCGATCGAGCTGCTCACGGCTGCTCGAGCGCTCGACTTCCGCGCGCCGCTCGAGCCCGCCGCGGGCACCGGAGCAGCGCACGCGCTGCTGCGTACGCGCGTGGAGCCGGCCGGGCCGGACCGGTGGCTGGCGCCGGAGATCGAGGCTGCGGTTCAGTTCGTGCAGAGCGGCGCCGTCGTCTCGGCGGTAGAGGACGTGATCGGCACGCTGGAGTAGACGCCCGAGACGGGACTCGAGCGAGAACGTGAACGGTCTGTCATGCGCCGCGCCGCAAAGGTATTGTGCATAGAGGAGCGCGTGTTCTGCATCAACTCGAGGAGGTTCCCGCATGATTCGGGTCGCAGTATGGGGTGCTGGGATGATGGGCCAGGGGTTGCTCGGCTACATCCTTGACCGGCCGAACGACATCGAACTCGTCGGCGTGATCGATCGCCATCCCGAGAAGCACGGCCGCACAGTCGGCGAGATCGTCGGCCACGGCGGATGGGAGTGCGATGTCGAGGTGACCGCGGATATCGACGCCGTGCTCGCGCTCAAGCCCGATGTCGTATGCATTCTGACCGCGAGCAACCTCCACGAGATCGCCGATCAGGTCGAGGCGACCGTCGCGGCTGGTTGCGACGTCATCTGCATCGCCGAGACGCTCGCGTACCCGTGGGCAAGCGACCCCGCGTGGGCGGAGCGGTTCGATGCGCTCGCCAAGGAGCAAGGCGTGAGCATCCTCGGTACCGGCATCAACCCGGGCTTCGTGCTCGACGCACTGCCGATCGCGCTCTCCTCGGTGTGCTTGCGCGTCGACAGGATCGAGGCGTCGCGTGTCAACGACCTGTCGCCCTTCGGTCCCACGGTCATGGCGTCGCAGGGCGTGGGCACGACCGTCGCGGAGTTCGAGGCTGGCGTGGCCAACGGCACGATCGTGGGCCACATCGGCTTCCACGAGTCGATTGGGCTCATCGCCAGCGCGCTGGGCTGGGAGATCGACGAGATCGTCGAGACCCGTGAGCCGATCATCACCGGTGTCGAGCGCTCGACACCGCACGTCACGGTCGCGCCGGGTAACGTCTGCGGCTGCCGCCACGTCGCGTGGGGCTACTCGAAGGGCGAGGTCAAGATCGAGCTCATCCACCCGCAGCAGATCC
>Ga0079306_1000944_pt1 | contig 22233 bp, 21 predicted proteins | sample Methanotroph_Enr_FD_79181 | JGI IMG/M metagenome (GOLD analysis project Ga0079306, IMG submission 79181) | Enriched soil microbial communities from Old Woman Creek wetland in Ohio, USA - Methanotroph_Enrichment_5 | ecosystem: Environmental > Terrestrial > Soil > Wetlands | place: USA: Ohio...
AGCGCAGAGCTAACGAAAAACGTGCCCTCTCCCACCGGGAGAGGGCCAGGGTGGGGGAGCCTCAACTACCAGCCGGACGTTCTCCGTGGCTAACGGTTGCTTTTTGAAAGGGCTTTATGATCAAGATCGACGGCAGTATGGGTGAAGGGGGAGGGCAGGTGCTGCGCACAGCGCTCAGCCTTTCCTGTATAACGGGCAAACCCTTCCGCATCTTCAACATCCGCAAGCACCGCTCCAAACCCGGGTTGATGCATCAACATCTGGTCGCAGTGCAGGCCGCCGCACGGATTTCCTCGGCAGAAGTGCACGGCTGCCAACTCGGGTCCTCCGAACTCAGCTTCACCCCTGGCGTGGTCAGTGCCGGCGAGTACCGCTTCGATATAGGTACCGCAGGCTCAACACCGCTCGTACTGCAAACGCTCATTCCGCCGCTGCTTGTCGCCGGCAGTCCGAGCCGGGTCACCTTGACCGGCGGGACTCACGTCCCATTCAGCCCCTCCGCGCACTACCTGACCGAGGTCTTCGCCCCGGCGCTCCTGCGGCTTGGCGCGCGCGTCGAGATCTCCCTGGACTCCTGCGGCTTTTACCCAAAGGGCGGCGGCGTGCTCCGCTGTCACATCCATCCCTGCGTCAGTCTCGCCCCTCTCGTGTCCGAGGTGCGGGGCGAACTGCGGCGTATCGAAGGAACCGCTGCGGTGACCAACCTCCCGGCGTCGATCGCCGAGCGGGAGTCCCATGCAGCACTCCAGCGGATTCAGGAGGTGCCGGGTGCGGCGGTGCTGACGCAGATTACCAGCGGTCCGGTCCAAGGCTTCGGGCAGGGAACCTTCATCTTCCTCAAGGCGGATTATGAAAATGCCATTGCGGGAATCACTTCGCTCGGTGCCCGCGGCAAACCCGCCGAAGTAGTCGGCGAGGAGGCCGCCGCCGAATTCATGGCCTATCACGCCACCGGAATGCCGGTCGATCCGCACCTCGCCGACCAACTGGTCCTCTACCTGGCCCAGGCCGACGGCCCGTCCCGCTTCGCCACCTCGTGCATCACCACCCACCTGGAAACCAATCTACAGGTAACCAGCTACTTCCTCGACATGACCTACACCCTATCCGCTGGCCGCGGCGTTCCGGGACACGTTGCGATTTTTCCGAAAAGTCGTGCAGGTGTCTAGATCAAAATTGATCTCCAGTGGGTGTTCTTTTGCTGAGCCAGGGCCACCGTGCTGTGACTAGTTAAGTTCGACCCTGTCGTCCTGCGGGGGAACCGTCGAACCAGAACGTTTTGGGATCGTCTACTGGCCTCGCTCCTTTTGAAACTTGAAATACACAACGTTAGCTGTATATAGAAATACAGACAGCATGCGTTATTGGCAGGAGGACACGGTGCCATATGGCATAGACAGCTGATGCATCAAAGGGTGTACAATGACAGTGTAGTACCAACTGGAGGTCATCATGTCACCACTCTCACTCGTCGCATCCATTGAAAAGAGGCTGGACGCACTGGTTGAGCTAAGCCGCAGAAACCAGCGCCTTAACCTTGTCACCGACAAGATCCCTGAGCGGCCTACCGTGACCATATCCCGCGAGTTCGGATGCGAGGGGCTTCCGATTGCCACGAAGCTGCAGGCGCTGCTCCAGGAGAGAACCGGCACCACCTGGGGCATCTTGGATCGGGCCACGCTGGACAAGATGGCAAACAACCGCGCTCTGTCGGACGAGATTTTCAAAAATCTGGGAGGGAAAAACAGCTTCCTGGACGAAATGATGTCGACCATCCTGACGCAGTGGACCAGCGACAAGGACTACTACCAGCTTTTGTGCAACCAGATCATCCCCTTCGCCAAGGGAGGGCACGTCATCATCATCGGGGTCGGCGCTGGCATCCTCACCCAAAATATGCCCAACTGCCACAAGTTCCGCATCGTGGCGCCCATGGAATTCAAGATAAAATCCTTCTCCAAGCGCCACCAGATGAGCGTAGAGGAGGCGGAAAAGCTGATCGTGAAGCAGCAAAAACAGCGCAACGCCTTCATTACCGACTTCCTGAACCGGGACGTCACCGATCCCACGCTCTACGACGTCACCTTCAACAGGGCCGCCAACTCGGTTGAACAGATCGCGGAAATGATCTGCTACCACGTCTACTCGGGCAAACGCAAGCTGGACCTGTGACGGGGTAGGGTATCCGGCAGCCGCCTGCCGGTCCGCTCTCATAAAACAGAACGCCCATTCGGCCTTGGGTTAAGGTGCCGGATGGGCGTGTTTTGCGTGCGGCTGAATCGACTACCGGGTAGGATCAGCGGTGGTTACAGTTGCCGCGGGGGAGCTGCCACCCCTTCAGGATGGCCGTGCACCTGATGGCAATCACGGTTGTCGCCGAGATGGTCAGGTTGGCGGAAGAGGGGACGCCTAACTGGTAGAGCAGGTAGAAGAGTGCGCCGCCGACGGCGCAGGCAGAGGCGTAGATCTCCCGCTGCAGGATGAGGGGTATCTCGTTACTCAGGGTGTCCCGGATCAGCCCGCCGCAGGTCGCGGTCATCACCCCCATGATGACGGCTCCCATGAACCCCAGGTGATAGTTGAGCGCCTTCGAGGTCCCGATGACCAGGAAGGTCCCAAGCCCCAGGGCGTCCAAAAGGAGCATGGCGCGGTTCATCCGCTCGAAGCTGCGCGGCGTGAGGAACACCACGATCGAGGCGGCCAGCGCCAGGTAGAGGTAGAGCTCGTTCTTGAAGCAGAAGGGCGGGGTGTCGTTCAAAAGCAGGTCGCGCACCACGCCCCCGCCGGTCGCCGTCACGATCCCCAAAACCACCACTCCAAGCAGGTCCATGCCGCGGCGCACGCCGGCAAGCGCGCCGGACGCGGCAAAGGCCACGGTGCCCAGGAGGTCCAGGGCATATATTATTTCGATTTGCTTTGTCATAACGGTTGGTCGCTGCCCCTACTCTTCCAGGTGTTCATGCAGCTCGGGGGCCGAGCTGTAGTCGGGGACGTCGTGCCAGAAGCGCTGTTGCAGCTCCTTCATGAGCGGTTCCAGGCTCTTGCGGTCTGCGGCGGAGACGGATACGGCTGAGTACTTCCGGGTCAGCTGGCGCACCTTCATGAAGGCGAGCGGATCGCTCTTTTTGAGCGCCGGGATGAGGTCGATCTTGTTGAAGACCAGCAGCCGCGGCTTATTGGTGAGCTCCAGTTCGGCGAGGATGGCGTCCACCTCGCTTATCTGCTCCTCGAAGCGCGGGTTGGCGCAGTCCACCAGATGGATCAGGAGGTCCGCATCCTTCAACTCTTCAAGGGTCGCCTTGAAGGCGCCCATGAGCGACTTCGGGAGGCTGCGGATGAAACCGACCGTGTCGGTGATGATCACCTCGCGGTCCATCGGGAAGCGCAGCCGGCGCGACGAGGTGTCGAGCGTGGCGAAGAGCAGGTCCTCGGTGAAGACCTCGCTCTTGGTGAGGGTGTTCAGGAGGGTCGATTTTCCCGCGTTGGTGTAGCCTACGATGGAGATGATCGGGATCCCCGCCTTGACCCGCTTCTGGCGCCGCTGATAGCGGCCGTTGGAGAGCTCTTTCAGCTCCCGCTCCAGGTGGGCGATGCGATCCCTGATGCGCCGGCGGTCGATCTCCAGCTTGGTCTCGCCCGGGCCGCGCCCGCCGATACCGCCCATGAGCCGGGACATCTGCACGCCGCGTCCGGTCAGCCTGGGCAACAGGTACTTAAGCTGGGCCAATTCCACCTGCACCTTGCCGTCCTGGGTGGTGGCACGCCGGGCGAAGATGTCGAGGATCAGCTGGCTGCGGTCGATGACCTTCATCTCGGTCATCTCCGAGATTGAGCGCATTTGCGCCGGGGAGAGCTCCTGGTCGAAGACCAGCATGGTGGCGCCGAACTGGAGCGCCTTTATCAGCACTTCGCGTATCTTCCCCTCGCCCAAAAGGTAGCGCGGGTTGAATTCCTTGGGGCGCTGGATCACGGTATCCAGCACGCCGACGCCGGCGGTTCGGGCCAGCTCCTTCAGCTCCTCCATCGAGTCGAGCGCTTCTTCCTGGCTGCTCCTGGTGACGGAGATCAGGATGCCGCGCTCCTCGCCGGTGGAGACCACCTTGCCTTCCTTCAGCCCGCGCTCCAGGGTGTACTCAAGCGTCTCGACGAAGCCGCGGAAGTCGAGGTCGAACTTGGCGAAGGGGACCGACGCCTCCACGTGGTAGGGGAGCGCACTCGATTCGGGGGGGACCAGGGCGGCGGTCTGGATGGAGAAACGGTCGGGGTTCTGGGTGAGCTGGAGCGCGGCGACGAGGTCGAGACGCAAAAGCGAAAGGTCGGTCAGGTCGTCGTCGGAGAGCGGTTCGGCCTTCAGATGGGTGTGCACCAGGCGCAGGCCGCGCAAAAGGCGCTTGCCCAGCGGGTACTCGGTGAGGTTCGGGATCAAGAGCCCGCGCTCGTCGCCCACCACCACGTAGGCAACCTCGCCGATGCGGCTGATCAGGATGCCGAGCTGGCGCCGGATCTCCAGCGAGATGTCGGCGAGTTCGCGGGCCAGTTCCAGGGAAATCACCTCGCCGTGGTTGGTGCGGCGCCGGTAGAGCCTCTCGATCCGCTTCACCTGGTTCGGCTTCAGTCCTGTCAGGTTACCGTGTAGCTGTTTGATGGCGCTCCTCCCGATCTATACAACACTAACAGCTTACCGCCAAGACGCGAAGCAATGCAAAGGAAAGCAGACCTGGAGGCTGGTGCGTCGCCGTGCGGGTCCTTTGCGGTTTTGCGTCCTGGCGGACGGTGGTTTATTTACATCCCGATCACGTTGTAGCCGCAATCGACGAAGTGGATCTCGCCGGTCACGCCGCTTGAGAGCCCGCTCGCCAGGTAGACCGCGGCACCGGCCACCTCTTCCTGGCTGATGTTGCGGCGCAGCGGCGCCTTGCCCGCCACGTGGCCCGCGATCTGCCCGAAGCCCCCGACGCCTGCCGAGGCCAGGGTGCGCAGGGGCCCGGCCGAGATGGCGTTGACCCGGATGCTGTCGCGACCGACCGCCTCGGCGAGGTAGCGCACGCTGGCTTCCAGGGCCGCCTTTGCCACTCCCATCACGTTGTAGTTGGGGAACACCTTCTGCGCGCCGAAATAGGTCATGGCTATGATGCTGCCGTTTCTGTCCTTCATGAGCGGAGCCGCTTCCTTCGCCATGGCGATCAGGGAGTAGGCGGAGATGTCGAGCGCCGTCGCGAACCCTTCGCGCGTGGTGTTCAGGAAGCTCCCCTTCAACTCCTCCTTGTTGGCGAAGGCGACCGAGTGGATCAGGATGTCCAATCCGCCCCAGGCCTTGTCCACAGTGGCAAACAGTTTCGCCAGTTCCGCGTCGCTCCTCACATCACAGGGGAGCACCAGGCTCACCCCGATGCCTTCCGCCAGCGGGATCACCCGCTTGGCAACCGCTTCGCCTGCGTAGGCCAGGGCCACCTCGGCCCCTTCGCTGCGGTACGCCTCGGCCACGGCCCAGGCGATGCTTTTATCGTTGGCGACTCCGAAGATGAGCGCTTTTTTTCCGTCCAGCAAACCCATGAATCTCCCTCCTGTCTCTGCGGACAGATTAAGGTCTTTTTATTCTCTATGCTTGCGTCCAGCCGGGAATGATAATGAAAAAAGCGAGTTTTGGCAAGTGCTACAGGCAGTGGCGTGGAATATCGTGAAGTCGGGGGAGTGGCTGAGGTGGCTCCGGAGCGAGGCGCTGCGTCTTTGCCGTCCGCGGCCGTGCCTGGGTGCGGTGGCCTGTGAGTCCGGCAGCACCAGCGCCCCCGAGGTCAGCGTCAGGTCTCGGGGATGTCGTGCGGGGAAGGGGGGAGCTCTTCGGCTGCTTGCGGTGCTTCTTTGGCGACGACGGTCATTTCCCGTGCCTTGAGCGCCACCTCGATGGCCACCAGGCGCTTGTCCATCTCCTCGATCAGGACCAGGGTCCGGTCCACGCGCCCCTTGATGTTGAAGATCACGAACGGCAGAATGAACCAGATCACCGTGAGGAAGAAACCGATGATCGAGAGCATCATCATGAACCCGCCGAAGACTTCCATAGGTCCCTCCGGTTAGAGAGCTGCCTCAGCGGTCTGGGTCTGCTCCAGGGCGCGTGCCAGCTGGTCCGGACAGGAGGTCTCGCCCTGGCAGGCGATCCCCTTGAGCCGCTTGATTGCTTCGCTTACCTGCATGCCGCGCACCAGCGCAGACACCGCCTGGGTGTTGCCGGCACAGCCGTTGATGAACTGGGTGCCGACGATGACGCCGTCTTCTATGTCGATCTCGATCCGGGTAGCACAGCTCCCGAAGGTTTCGTAGTTAAGCCGCATCTGGTTTTCTCCTGGGAACTTGTCGAAACTCGCCGCACCGGCAATTCGGGACCGCCGGCAAAATAAGGTACGCGCCTGGTACCCGGTGGGCCCCGTGGTGGCGCATGAGGTCATATACCTGCTGCCGGAGGAAATGTCAATCGGGACGGGTGAGCGCCTCGGCGATAGTGAGCCGTTCGGGGCCGGGGAAACTGCGCAGGTAGAGGGCGTTGATGGTGGCCAGGGTGGCGTTCAGCCGCTCCAGGTCGATGACGGCGCTTCCGGGGATGCTGGCTGCCCCGCGGAAGTTTTCCGGGCAGAAGTCGATTTCGCTCGCGCCGTCGCGGGTCACCAAAAGCGGCAGGCCATGGGTGCGGCAGATGATCGGGCGCGCCAGGTACAGGCGACACAGGCCGTGTTGCAAAAGGGGGCAGGGACCGTCTACGGAGGCTTGCGTCGCGGTCTGCCGGACCGCCTCGGCTTCCTCTTTGGGCAGCTGGCGCAGCGCGCGCCTAAGGGCGGCGGCCTCGACGGCGAAGATGGAGAGATGGCGGCAGCAGGAGTCACAACCGGCGCGGCAGGAGATCTGCGCCTGGAAGCTCTCGGCGGTCATGGTGCAGATCTCGTCGACCCTCGCGAGCAGTGCACGGTAGTTTTGCAATTCCGGCATCGCCTTTAGTCGGCTCCCTGCAGTGCCTTGCAAAAAGACTGCATCAGTTCTTTGTTGAGGTAGAAGTAGGGTTTTTCGATGGTGCCGCTGAAGCCGAAGTCGCGGAAGTTGACCATGACGGGATCGTCGGTCCTGCCGCTGGAGACGTACCCCTTGGCGTCGGGGTCGATTTCCAGCAGGCGCTGCATCGCCTCTTCGCCCCCCATGCCGCCCGGGATGTTGAGATCCAGGATCACGGCGACGAACGGGGAACCTTCCAGACGACGCTCCCGGTACAGTTCCACCGCCTCAGCCCCGTCACTGGCGAACTCAACGGCGAACCCGTAGCGTTTCAGGGTTTCCCCCGCCACGAACCGCACCATTTCATCGTCATCCATAACAAGAACTTTGGCCGCTGTTTCCGGACTTCCACTGACCATAGGACGCTTACCTCGTTGCGGAGTTGTGCGGCAGATAAAGACGTGCTATTTATCTATATCGTTAATGTATGCGACTGGCAAGTCACTTTTTTCATGTGAGACCTCAGACGCTGCGGGAAACCGCGCTCGGTGTTTCGTTTTGCGGCATTTATATATTCATGAGAGAGAAAAAGGAGTTCGTGATGGGGAAGGTCAAGTCGCCGGTCACCGCGGCGATTCGGGTGCTGCGTCAGGCAGGTATCGCCTTCGGCGAGCATCCCTACAACTATGAGGACAAGGGGGGGACCGCCGTCTCGGCGCGGGAACTCGGAGTCCCCGAGCACAGCGTGATAAAGACGCTCATCATGGAAGATGAAACCAAGGCGCCGCTCGTGGTGCTCATGCACGGCGACCAGCAGGTATCCACCAAGGAACTGGCCCGTCAGGTCGGGGTGAAGGCGGTAGCGCCCTGTGCGCCCGACACGGCCCAGCGCCATTCAGGCTACCTGGTGGGCGGGACCTCGCCCTTCGGCACCAGGAAGCAGATGCCGGTCTACCTGGAAGAGGGGATCCTCCAGCTGCCGAAGATCTACATAAACGGAGGCAGCCGCGGCTTCCTGGTTTCCCTCACGCCGGCCGACCTGGTCCGGGTCCTGAAACCGACCCTGGTCAAGGTGGGGATCTAGCGGCCAAGGAGGGGGCATGGAACTTTCCGGACGATTCCAGCAGGGAGCCGACCTGGTGCGCGAGGCCCAGGTGCTTCTCATCACAGCCGGAGCGGGAATGGGGGTCGATTCGGGACTGCCGGACTTCCGCGGCGACACCGGTTTTTGGCGCGCCTATCCGCTCTATGAAAGGCTCGGGCTCAGTTTCGTCGATGCCGCCAATCCGGACCACTTCGACCGGGACCCGAAGTTCGGCTGGGGCTTCTACGGCCACCGCTTGAACCTCTATCGGCAGACCGTGCCTCATGAGGGATTCGCGCTGCTGCTCTCATGGATCGAGCGCTTCCGGTTGGAATCCTTCGTGACGACCTCGAACGTGGACGGCCAGTTCCAGAAGGCCGGCTTTCCAGGTGACGACATCCTCGAGTTCCATGGCTCCATCCACCACCTGCAATGCACGAGGCCCTGCTCGGAGCGGATCTGGGAAAACCGGGAGGAACTCGTCATCGACGAGGAAACTATGCGGGCGGACCGGGTGCCGCTTTGTCCGCGCTGCGGCGCAACCGCCCGCCCCAACATCCTCATGTTCGGCGACTACGGCTGGATCGAGGAGCGGACCCGGCGCCAGCGCGAGCGTTTCAACGCGTTCCTGTCCCGGCAAGGCGGCAAGCGGATCGTCGTCGTCGAGTTGGGTGCCGGGACAGCCATCCCGACCGTTCGGGCCCTAAGCGAGCGGGTGGGCGCGCTTAGGCAGGCTCGCGTGATTCGCATCAACACCCGCGAGCCGCAGATCTCCCCGCCGCACCTCTCGCTCCCCTGCGCCGCCCTGGAGGGACTGCGCGGCATCAATGAGCGGCTGTGAGCCAAGGCGATCAGCCGTCGAGCATTCCGGACCCTGTGCTCCCGCGACACTGCATCCCCTTCTTCCTTTAGACCCTGCTAACTCCTCAAATGAACATGCAGTTCCCCCGAAGCTACCATGTCGGGCAACCCCCAAATAAGCCTTGCCTTTTAATTTCGCTGTGATAAAATGCCCATTTTTTAGGCAGAATGGGAATGGAAAGTATATGCAAAAAACGGTAGCCATCGGCTCCCTTACCTTGAAGAACCGGGTGTTCCTGGCACCCATGGCAGGCATTACCAACCTCCCGATGCGGCTCATGGCGCGGGACTGCGGCGCTTCCCTCACCTTCACCGAGATGGTGAGCGTGAACGGACTGACCCGCGAAGGCCAAAAGAGTTTCGACCTCCTGAAAACGACCGACGAGGACCGGCCCATCGGCATGCAGCTCTTCGGCGACGACGCCGAGATGCTCGCCGAGGCCGCCCGCCTGGTCGAGGAGTACGGAGAACTGATCGACATCAACATGGGGTGCCCGGTGCGCAAGGTGGTCGGCACCGGCGCCGGCAGCGCGCTCATGAAGGATCCGCTCAAGGTGGCCGGCATCGTCCGTGCCGTCAGGCGCGCGACCCGGCTCCCCTTCACCATCAAGTTCCGCACCGGCTGGGTCTGCGGCGACGACAGCTACCTGGAAATCGGCAGGATCGCGCAGGAAGAGGGGTGCGACGCGGTGACGCTGCACCCCAGAAGCCGCGCCCAGATGTTTGACGGCAAGGCGGACTGGTCCAGGATCGCCGAGCTGAAGCAGGCGCTTCGCATCCCGGTGATCGGCAGCGGCGACCTGTTCCTCGCGACCGACGTGGTGCGCATGCTCGAGGAGACCGGCTGCGATGCGGTGATGGTGGCCCGTGGCGCCATGGGGAACCCCTGGATCTTCCGGGACTCCCTGGCACTTTTGCAGGGCGCGGCACCAGTTGAGCCCAGCCGCGAGGAGCGTTACGCCGCCGCCCGGCGTCACCTGGAACTCTTCAGCGAACTGGAGGGAGACCGGGTGGCACTTCTCGAGATGCGCAAGCATCTCTCCTGGTACTCCAAGGGGCTTCCCGGCGCCGCCCACTTCCGGGCGACCGTGAACGGGATCGAGGATAGCTCCCAACTGGTCGGGGCGATGGAGAACTTCTTTCATGGATGAACGGATGGAAGCCTACTATGCGAACGTGGTCGACAGCTTCGGCGACGGCGTCATCGTGCTCGACAACGACGGCCAGGTCACCCATATCAACCCGGCGGCCGAGGAGATGGCCGGTGTGTCGCGGCGCCAGGTGCTGCGGGGACCCTTTACCAGCATCTTCAAGGGGGAAGGGGCGCTCAACGAGATGGTCGCCAAGACCGTCGCCACCGGGATGTCCGTCTCCGACCACGAAAACATCGTCCTGAACTTGCACGGCAAGCTGACGCCGGTGGGCGCCAGCACGTCGCCCCTTTTAAGCTCGAGCGGCGAGCGGATCGGAACCATCCTGCTCATGAGGGATCTCACCAACGTGAGGGAACTGGAGGAGGCGGTGCGCCAGGCGGACCGGCTTTCTTCGCTGGGTGCCCTGGCGGCGGGCCTTGCGCACGAGATCAAGAACCCGCTCGGCGGGATCAAGGGCGCCGCCCAGCTTCTGGAGCTGGAGTTTCCCGAGAACGAGGAGTTGCGCGAATACATCCGGGTCATGCTGAAGGAAGTGCAGCGGGTGAACCTGATCGTGGAGGAACTCCTGGCGCTCGCCTCGCCCGGCCGGCTGAAGCTCAGCAAGGTGAACTTGCACCGGGTGCTCTCGGACATCGTCCTCCTGCAGCGCCGGGCGGTGGACGAGGCGGGCAAGGTCTCCATCCAGCAGTTCTTCGACCCGAGCATCCCGCCCATCCTGGCGGACGAGTCGCTCTTGACCCAGCTCTTCCTGAACCTGATCAAAAACGCCCAGGAAGCGGTCGGGGAGGGGGGCGTGGTGAAGGTGACCAGCCGCGTCCTGGCGGATTACAGCATGAGTCAAAAAGGGGAGCGGCGCGCCCGGATAGTCGCCATCGACGTGGCCGACAACGGCCCCGGCATCCCTGCAGAGGTGCTGGAGAACCTGTTCACGCCCTTTTTCACCACCAAGTCGAAGGGGACTGGACTCGGGCTCGCCATCTGCCAGAAGATCGTCTCCGAGCATCGCGGCATGATCAAGGTGGACTCCGATCCCTCCCGCGGCACGGTGTTCACGGTGATGCTCCCCCTCATCCAGTAGAGCGTTTCAGGAGCACAAGAGCTAACCGGCGTCCAACAAGACCAGAACTTCTTGCGCCTTTTCCGATTTCAATGATCTATAGCAGTCGCCGGCCACAGAGCGGGGATCAACGTCGATCCCATACTGACCCCGACTCCCAGGAGCGTTTATGTCAATCAACAACATACTTGTGGCGGACGATGAAGAGAGCATGCGCTGGGTTCTTTCCAAGGCGCTGCGCAAGAAAGGTTTCAACGTCGAGCTGGCACGCGACGGCGACGAAGCGCTGCGCCTGATCAAGGAGAACGTCTACGACCTGGCGCTGCTCGACATCAAGATGCCGGGGATGAGCGGGCTCGAGCTCCTGGACCGCATCAAGGAAGCGAACAGCGACCTGCTCGTCGTCATCATGACCGCCGAGGCGAGCATGAAAAACGCGGTCGAGGCCATGAAGCGCGGCGCCTACGACTACCTCACCAAACCGTTCGATTTAGGCGTCATCGACGCGCTGGTCGAGAAGGTGAGCCGAGCCCGCGAGATGACCTCCCAGGTCTCGCTCCTGAAGGAGGAGCTGAAGGACCGCTACCAGCTGGAGAAGACCATCATCGGCAATTCGCCGGCCATGCGCGAGATCTACAAGACCATCGGCAAGGTGGCCCCGAGCGACGTGACGGTCCTGGTGCAGGGCGAATCCGGGACCGGCAAGGAACTGATCGCGCGCGCCATCCATTACAACTCGCGCCGGCTCGGCAAGCCGTTCGTCCCCTTGAACTGCGCGGCCATCCCGAAGGAGCTTTTGGAAAGCGAACTTTTCGGCTTCGAGAAGGGCGCCTTCACCGGCGCCTCCGAAAGGAAGCTCGGCAAGTTCGAGCAGGCAAACGGCGGCACCATCTTTCTGGACGAGATCGGCGACATGCCCTTCGACCTGCAGGCCAAGATCCTCAGGGTGCTGCAGGAGCGCGAGATCACGAGGACCGGCGGCAACCAGAGTATCCCGGTCGACGTCCGGATCGTGGCCGCGACCAACCAGGACCTGGAAGAGAGCGTGCGCAAGCGGCTCTTCAGGGAGGACCTCTACTACCGCCTGAACGTGATACCGATCCACCTGGTGCCGCTTAGGGATCGTGCCGAGGACGTGCCGCTTCTGGTGGATTACTTCCTGTCGAAGATCTGTGTCGAACTCGAGGTGCCGCTCAAGCGCTGCTCCGGCGAGGCGATGAACCTTTTGACCGGCTACGGCTGGCCCGGCAACATCCGCGAGTTGGAGAACACCATCAAGCGCGCCGTCATCCTGTCGCCCGATCCGCTTTTGGTCGGCGGCGACTTCCCCGGGCTCACCACCCGGCAGGAAGACGGCAAGGGCGAGGAGCTTTCCTTGGAAGGGATCGTGGACGTGAAGCTGCGCGGCAGTTTCACCAACATGGAGCGGATGGAGAGCGGCGACGTCTACGCCATGGTGCTCGAGCAGGTGGAGCGGCCCTTGATCCGGTTCGTCCTGGAGAAGACCCGCGGCAACCAGGTGCGCGCCGCCGACATCCTCGGCATCAACCGCAACACGCTCAGGAAGAAGATCACCGAGCTTGGTATCGAGCTGCGCAAGGAGTAAGAGAAGTTTTTCTCAACCGTAACCTCAACCTCAACCTAGTTTCACCTGGAGCCTGGTATGACACTGATGGAGAGATTCTTTCTGGACCGGCAAAATGCGCAGCTCGTGGTGGTCGACGTGCAGGAAAAACTCTGCCGCGCCATGGATGAAAAGGTGCTCGGACAGCTGACGGGGAACATCTCGATCCTGCTGGAAGCCGCCGCCGAACTCGGCGTGCCGGCCATCGCCACCGAGCAGTACGTGAAGGGGCTCGGGGAGACCATCCCGGCGCTCAAAGAGAAGTTGAGCGCTCCGAGCCTCGAGAAGATGACCTTCAGCTGCTGCGGTGGGGAAGGGTTCCTGGATACCCTGGCTAAGTCGAGACGGCGCCAGGTGATCCTGGTCGGCATGGAAACCCACGTCTGCGTGCTGCAGACCGCCCTGGAACTCCTCTCGGCTGGGTACGTGGTGCACCTGGTGTGTGATGCGGTGATGAGCCGGCGCAAGGCCAATTGGGAGACGGCGCTGAAGACCATGACTGCGGCGGGGGTGGTGCTCACCTCGACCGAAGCGGTACTGTTTCAGCTCCTCAAGGTGGCGGGGACGGACGAGTTCAAGAAGCTTTCCAAGCTGGTCAGGTAATGCTCGGTTCGCTTTCGACGAAGCGAGACAGGTCCGAGGCGGTCTGTTCGGTAACCGAGAGGAACTCTATGCCGACCCCCTCGGGAAGCGTATCTTTCTGACGGGTCTTTTTGGTGTTGAGCCAGGCGACGCGTCCCCTGAGTTGTACGATGGCGCCGTACGGCTCGGGCAGGGCGAAGATAAGATCGAGCAGCGCGCCAAGCCCCAGTTCCTGCTCCGTCGCCAGGTAGGCGCCGTGCAGGCTCAGGTCGATGACGCAGCCGGAGAGGGTCTCGCCGAAGGCGCGGTACTTCGTTTTCTGGTTGCAGGCGACCCTTTTGTCGCGCCGGTCGATGGACGGCAGCAGCTTGCGCGCCGTGTCGAGGAAGACGTTGCGGTCCAGCGGCTTGGTTATAACTTCGTCGCACCCGGCAGCCAGGCAGAGCTTGTAGTCGTCCTCTTTCCCCTCGGAGCTGACCAGTATGACGCTGGTCGACCTGAGGTGACGGTTCTGCTTGAGCGCGCGGCAGCATTCGGCGCCGTTCATGATCGGCATGTGCAGATCCATGCAGACCAGGACAGGGTGCTCGGTCTGGCAGATCTTGAGCGCCTCCTGGCCGTCGCGGGCCGTAAGTATGTCGACCGCAGAGTGCTGCAGGAACTCCTTCTGCAGTTCCAGGAACATGCTCACATCATCTACGAGCAGGACCTTCTTCCCCATACCATTCCCTTCCTTTGTTGAATCGTATCCACCATACACATAATCGCGCAGGAACACCCGGCGGGCTTACAGCTACCTATCGGATGCCAAGAAGAAATCTGTAGCGATATTCGGCTCTGGTCGTCAAGGGCGGCTCAGAACCCGAGTGCGCCAAGGGGAGCGTCTTACTAATAACGCTCCACCGGCGCAGCTAACCCGTGGAAATCTTTCATGTGGTTGTCCGCTTCGCTTTTTTGGGGGGGCGCAAAAACGACGCTGCCCCCGGTATGGGGCAGCGTCGTTTTGGTCTTACTTGGCGAGCCGTTTGGCGATCACGTCATGGTTCAGCCAGAAAAGAGGCGCCTTAGGGTCCCAAGACGAGTCGAACATCAGCTTGCCGACCCCGCGGAACACGCCGCGGGAGAGCACCGCGCAGATGATCTCTTTTCCCTCTGCGTTCATGCCGATCAGTTCGGCCGAGGAGTTCAGCATGAACTCCTGCTGCTGCGGGCTGTTGTGCTGCGGCCAGGTGGCGAAGTCGCGCGTGCTGGTCACCAGCTTTGAGGAGAGGTAGGTGTTGGCGCAGGCCAAAAGGTCGGCGAGGGTAGCGCCCTCCCGCAAAAGTTCCTGGCACTCGGCTATGATCGACTGCTCACCTTCCACTTTGAGCGAGGCGAGCAGCGGGTAGAGGGAGTTCTCGACGCCCAGGAACAGTGCGCTCGAGTTGGTCTGGATCTCGGGGCAGTTGTACACGGTCGCCTTGATCCCCTTCTCCCAGGCTGCCATGGCGATGTCTTCCAGACGGATCTTGGCCCATCCCTGCAGGTACGGGGTATAGGACTGCCAGGTGTAGGCGCCGTCGATGAGCACCTCGGTGCCGTGGTAGCCGTAGGCGGCGTAGCGGACCGCAAAGCGATCCCTCAATCCCGCGGTCCCCTCGATCAGGTAGGAGAAGGTGTCGGCGGTCACTTCGTTGAAGCTCACGCTGCACAAGCGGCCCATGTCGGAGTTCCAGAAGGCCTCGGAGGAGAGGAAACGGTCTCCCTGGCCCTTGAAGAGCTTGTTCAGGATCGGCATGAAGACGCGCGCGCGCGGGATGCCGCCTGCCATGGTGTGGACGATGACGAGGTTGCCCTGCGCCGGGAGCATGGTTTCCAGCTGCGCGATCACGGACGCCAGATTGCTGCGGAACCTCTCGGTGCCGCGCTCCTTGGAATAGGTGACCTGGGCCTGATCCAGGGTGACGTTGGACCAGTCGTCAGGCTTGACACCTTTGAAGCGGTCCACCGGAGAGACGCCGTCGCTGCCGGGCTCCATGTCGAAGCCGGCCTCCAGCGGGATGTTGATGATCGTTCCACCCAGCAGGGCCTCTGCGGCAGCCAATTCCTCCTCGTTAAGCGGGCGCAGCGAGCCGTCGGAATCGCGGCGGCCGACCGTGGAGCCGATGATGGTCATCCCCTTGGCCTTCGCCTCGTCGACGATCCCGTTTGCATAGCCGCGGCCGAACAGCTCGCCGCAGAGAAAAAGCACGTCCCCCTTCTTGAATCCCGCCGTGGCAGGCACTTCTCGCATCGCATGGTAGCGTGACATATGGAATATCCTCTCTTTTATGTAGTGCATGGTATGAGCCGATCGTTCAGGCTCGAAAGTTGTGACAGTTGGTAAGCTCCCTCACCCCGGCCCTCTCCCGAAGGGCGAGGGCCGGGGTGAGGGAAGCGGGTTAAGGAGCCTAAGAACAACGAATGATTCCGTCCCCTCTAGTATTCCTCGCGGTTACTCAGGTTCTCGAAGCGGGTGTATTCGCCCTTGAAGGCGAGATGGACGGTGCCGGTCGGGCCCGCCCTGTGCTTTCCGATGATGACCTCGGCCTTGCCTTTCAGGTCCTCGTTGTCCTTCTCGTACACCTCGCCGCGGTAGACGAACATTATGATGTCCGCATCCTGCTCGATAGCGCCGGACTCCCTCAAGTCGCTCATCATCGGGCGCTTGTCGGTGCGCTGCTCCAGGCTTCGGTTCAGCTGCGACAGCGCGATGACCGGGAGGCCCAGCTCCTTGGCGAGCGCCTTGAGCGACCGGGAGATCTCGGAAATCTCCTGTTGGCGCGATTCCGGATTGGCGCCGCCGCGCATGAGCTGCAGGTAGTCGATGACGATCAGGCCGATGTCGTGCTCGGCCTTCAGGCGACGCGCCTTGGCGCGCAGTTCCATCACGCTGATGGACGGGGTGTCGTCAACGAAAATCTTGGAGTCGTGCAGCCTGCCCGCGGCCTTGGTGAGCTTGGGCCAGTCGTTCTCGGTCAGGTGCCCCGTGCGCAGACGGCTCAGGTCGACCTTGGCCAGCGAGCACAAAAGCCTCTCCACCAACTGCTCCTTCGGCATCTCCAATGAGAAGATGGCGGCGGGGTACGATTTGCTGGCGTCGATGGCGGCGTATTCCGCGACGTTCATGGCGAAGGTGGTCTTTCCCATGGCGGGGCGGCCGGCGATGATGACGAGGTCGCCCGCGTGGAAGCCGGCGGTCAGCTTGTCCAGGTCGAAATAGCCGGTCGGGACGCCCGTTACCAGTTCCTTCTTCTCGTACAACATCTCGATGTTCTTGATGGTGTCCTTGAGAATTTCACTGACCTGGTAGTAGGCCGGGCGGATCTTGTTCTCGGAGATCTCGAAGATGATCTTCTGCGCGCCGTCGAGGAGGTCCTCCACATCGACCTTGTCCTCGAAACCTTGGCTCACGATGTCGGTGGCCGCGGTGATCAGCTTGCGCGTGATGCATTTTTCCTTAACTATCTTGCAATAGTAGGAGATGTTGGCCGCCATCGGGACGAAGTCCACCAGGGTGGCGAGGTAGGCGCCGCCTCCCACCTCCTCCAGCTCACCCTTCTTTTTCAGGATGGTAGTCATGGTGATCAGGTCGCAGGGTTCGCCGCGCTCGTTCAGATCGATCATGGCGCGCATGATCTTTCGGTGGCTTTCCCGGTAGAAGTCGTCGGGCCGGAGGATTTCGAGCGCACGGTTGATCGCCTCGTTGTCCACCAGGATGCCGCCCAGGATGGACATTTCCGCTTCGATGCTCTGCGGGGGGAGCTTTCTCATGTCCATAGGATTCATGCTGCGCCTCTAAAAAACGGTTGGTGCCAAAAGGTCGTCATTTTAACTGTATCCCGCTCATCGGTCAACTACTTTGGGCCGCGAAGCACAATCCTCCGCCGGCCCAGCTGATCCGACTGATCGGACTGATCCGACTGATCGGACTGCAAAGGTGCCGCAGGCAGGGGTGGGCTAACGGAGGTGGGCGAAACCCGACTACCCGCCGCAGGCCTTGAGGAAGGCGAGCGACCTGAGCGGGCGGTCCAAGTGGAAATCGATCGCCGGGTTGATGAGCAGGTCCGCCTCCCGAAGCGCAGCATCGGGAAAAACGATGGAGCCGAACCTGCCGGTCTGCATGGCGCGGGACAAAAGCTGCGCGGTCTCGTCGGAGATCCCCATCCCCTCCAGCTCGGGCTGATAGCCGAGGATCTTCAGCAGGTTAACCGCAAAGAAACGCCGGTCGGACGGGGAGGGCGGGGCCTGGTCCAGGCGTTCCAGGTAGCAATAGAGCAGGCGGAACAGGCGGGGACTGGCTTCCGCCTCGGGGGTGAGCCGCTCCACCAGCTCGCAGGCGTAGGCGGCGGAGCCGATCTTGTCCAGATCGCCGCGGATGCCGAGGAAGATGCTGGCGATGTCGGCGGAGAGCAGGGTGGCGAGCCCGGACCCCTGCTGCATCTGAAGCCGTAGATGGGCGAACGACTCCAGCGCTCCGCCGAAACGCTTGCGGCTGCGCTTGGCACCGCGTGCGATCCCGGAAAGTCGCCCCTGCTCCAAGGTGAACAGGGACACGATGCGGTCCGTCTCCCCGTAATCGGTCAGGCGCAGCACGATGGCTTCGATCTGGGTTTTTTTCATCGCTTGAAGGTAGCATCTGGCGGGCTCTCGCGTCAACAAGCGAAGGCCGCTCACGGACGGGCTAGTGGCGCAGCCGGTACCTCAGCTTGCCCAAGTACTTGTTGAGCGGGTGGTTGCGCGGCAGCGCCGGGATGGGGGGCGGCATCCTGTTGCCCCACTTGGAAAGTTCGTGGTAGAAATCCTCTCCGCCTCCCAGTTGCGCGCCCCGTCTCAGGGTGGCGAGGCCGCGATCCTTGCTGCCGGCCATGATCTGGACCCGGCCCAGGTTGAGGAGAAAGGTGAGGTTGTCGGGGTCGCTGCGCAGCGCCTGCTCGGCCAGCTGCAAAGCCTTGCTGCGGTCGCCCCCGCTTTTAGCGAGGCACAGGGCGTAGTTGGAGGCGAGCTCCGGAGTCTCGTCGGTGTTGTAGGCCTGCTCGAAGCAGCTTCTGGCCAGGAAGTAGAGCTTGCGCCCCAGCGCCTCGTAACCCTTCCTGCGCAGCTCTTCGACATCGGTCCCCGGCTTCAGGTACTCGACCTTCTCGAAGACCAGGAAGCTCAGCGGCGGGGTGGCGTTCGGGCGTTCCTCCCGGTGCACTTCGAGAAAATCTTCCGGGATTTCGGGGAAGTAAACGTCTCCGGAGTAGCTGCCATGCACAACGGTGAGATAGATCCTCTGGCTGAAAGGGAGGGCTTCGCGGAAGAGCTCGGCGCCGCCGCAGATGAAGAGTTCTTCCTCGTCCGCCAAGGCGTTGATCGCCTCCCTCAGGGAGCGGACCACCAGGCAGCCGTCGATCTTCGCGGCGCTCCTGGAGATCACGATGTTGGTGCGCCCCGGCAGCGCGTGCCCGATGCTCTCGAAGGTCCTGCGCCCCATTGCCACGGTGTGCCCCATGGTGAGGGATTTGAACCGCTCCAGATCGGCCGCAATGTGCCAGGGAAGCTTGCCTTCCCGTCCGATTACCCGGTCGTCCGACATCGCAGCTATAAGGGAGATGATCATGAGGAACCCCGATTACCATGAAGTGTTTCAGTTGGCTACGTATCTAGGCTTATTTAAGTCGATATCGGCAATTGTCGGCGTTGCTTTAAGAGACGATCGGTGTTGCCTGCCGTTTCCGCCACCGGAGCAAGAGCTTCGAGAGGGAGTGCCAGCTAAGGGCCTATAATAAGAACTTAATTGGTCGTTGTCCATCGCCAATTTAATGTGACTAACGAATCGTCACCACCGTGACGCCGTCGCCGCCTTCGAAGCGCTCGCCGGTTCGATAGGAGACCACCAGCGGGTGTCCGTCCAGGTAGCTCCGCACGCCCTTCATGAGCGCGCCGGTCCCTTTGCCGTGCACCACCCGCACTTCCGGCTTTTGCGCCAGCGAAGCGTGGTTCAGGAAGCGCTCCAGTTCGTCGAGGGCCTCCTCTACCCGCAAGCCGATCAGGTTGATCGCAGATTCCGGTTCTTTTTGTTCCTCCTGCTGGACCCGTTTCTTCTGCTGGACCTTGGCCTCCTTGCCGCGGCGCTTGGTGAGCGCACTGAGCGCTACTTCGAGCTCCATGCTTCCCGCCCGCACCCGCACGCGTCCGGCCCGGCTGTCCACCGAAAGGATGGTGGCGTCGCAGTTGAGCGGCTTCACGAAGAGCACCTTTCCCTCGACGACCTGTTCCGGTGGCAGCTCCTCTTCCGGGCTCAGCTCGGCAAGCACCTGCTCGACCTCCTCTTCCGCCTGGTCCAACTGCGCCCGTGCCTCGCGGGCCTTGTCCCGGCGCGCCTGCTCGATGATGGCATTCACCTCGCGGCGTGCCTTGCGGATCACTTCTTGCGCCTCCAGGTACCCTTTTTCCTTGGCACCTTTGAGCAGCTGCTCCGCCTGGCTCATGCGAGTGGCCAGGTCGCGCTCGCCGCGGACGATGCTCTCTTCCCGCTCGGCGAGTTCAGCGAGTGTCCGGTCCAGCTGGTTCCGTTTGTCCTTCAGATCGCGCAAGAGCGAGTGGAAGTCGGCCTCCATGGTGCCGATCATGCCGCGGGCGAAGCGCACCACGTGTTCGGGAAGGCCGTAGCGGCTGGCGATCTCGAGCGCGTGCGACTCGCCCGGTTCGCCCACGGTGAGCCGGTAGAGCGGCACCAGCTTTTCGCGGTCGAACGCCATGGCGGCGTTGGCCATCCCCTGTTCCCTCTGCACAAAGCCGATGATCTCGGTCAGGTGGGTGGTGGCGACCACCAGCGCCCCCTTGCCCTGCAGCTCCTTCAGGACGGCGCAGGCGATGGCCGCGCCCTGTCCCGGTTCGGTGCCGGTGCCCAGCTCGTCGAGGAGTACCAGCGTCCCGCGGTCGGCCTGTGCCATGATGGAGGAGATCTTGGAGATGTGCGCGGAGAAGGTGGAGAGGCTTTCCGCGATGGACTGCTCGTCGCCGATGTCCACCAGGATGTTCCCCACCAGGGGGAACGTGGTGCCGGGGAGGGCGGGGACCGGCATGCCGCACAGGGCCATGACGCACAGAAGCCCGGCACTCTTGATGGCGATGGTCTTGCCGCCGGTGTTGGGCCCGGTGACCACCATGACCCGGTCCTCCTGGGAGAGCTCCAGGTCGAGCGGGACCACCTCCTTGCCCATCAGGGTGAGGATCGGGTGGCGTGCGGACTTGAGCAGAAGGCGCGGGGTGTCCGAGATCTCCGGGGTTTCGCAGCGCAGCTTGTCGGAGAAGAGGGCGATGCAGTTCAGGATGTCGAGCCCGACCAGCGCCTCGAACTGTTCCAGGAGCTGGTCCGCGTCTTCCCGGATCCAGTCGCAGATCTGGCGGATGACCCGGATCTCCTCGGCCCGCTCGTCGGCGGCCAGGTTCTCCAGTTCGTTGGCGAGGCCGATGATCTCCAACGGCTCCATGAAGGCGGTTTCGCCCGTGTTGGAGACGTCGTGCACCACGCCGGGCACCATGCCCTTCGAGTCCATGCGCACGGGAATCACCCAGCGACCCGACCTCTGGGTGATGAAGTCGTCCTGCAGGAAGATGGCCGTGTGCCGCTCGCGCACGATCTCCTCGAGCCGGCGCTTGATCCGCGTGGTGAGCCCCTTCTTGCGGCCGCGCAGGTCGGCCAGGAGCCGGGAGGCGGTGTCCAGGATCTCGCCCTCGGAGTTGACCGTGTGCTCCAGCGGGTTCAAGAGGTCCGGGAAGCCGGTGATGAGGCCGGCGTGGGCCAGCAGGAGCGGCATGTCGGTGCGAAAGCCGAGCTGGGACGAGATGGCCGACATGACCCGCAGGGTGGGGATGAAGCGCTGCAGTTCGATGGGGGAGAGCACCGAGCCTTCCGGCCGCACGGCCCTGATCTGGCGGCTGATGTCCTCGAACGCCGCCAGTTTCAGCGAGATGCCGAGCCGGGTGAGTTTCCTGATCTCCTCGATGAGCCCGAGGCGTTGTTCCATCTGGGGTTTGTCGGGAAGCGGCACGATGTCGAGGGCGCCGAGATGGGAAGCCTCGCAGTGGGCGAATTCCGCGATGGTCTGCAGAATCCGGTCGAACTCGAGGCGCTTGAGTGTTTCCTTGCTGATCATTAAAACTCCATGCTGCTGGGGGAAATCGTTGAGTCGTTACGTCGTAAAATCGTTAGTCGTTGAGTCGCTTCCCACTCAATCCGCCTCACAAAAACCAGCTGACCGGGCTGAACAGGCGCTCCAGGCAGCGAACCGACCAGCCGCGCCGCTCGTGCTCGTCCAGAACGATCCGGCGCGCGCCGAGCAGATCGGATTCCAGCATCTCCGCCACCTGGGTGCCGAACTCGGGACAGTCCACCACCACGTTCAGCTCGTAGTTCCTGTGGAAGCTCCGCTGGTCCAGGTTGGCCGAACCGACCATCACCCAGCTCTCGTCGATCAAGAGCACCTTGGCGTGCAGCACCGCGCTGTCCAGTTCGAAGATCTGGATCCCGTTCTTCAAGAGCTGGGCGTAGCAGGTCCGGCTCACCAGGCGCACCAGCGGCACATCGCTTTTGTGCGGCAGCAACAGTCTCACCTGCACACCGCGCCCCGCCGCACGCAACAGGGAGCGGATCACCCGCGGGCCCGGGATGAAATAGGGGCTTGCGATGGTGACCGATTCGGATGCCCCGGCGATGGCCACCCGGAAGGCGCTTCGGATGAAGGAGCGCTCGTGGTGCGGGCCGCCGTTGATGATCATCACCTTGGCGGGGCCTTCCTCGCAAGGGGCGGCAGACGGCTCGCATCCGACGGGCGCCGCGCCGCTTTCCTCCTGGTAAAAGACGCTGAAAAGCCGCAGCAGTTCCTGG
>Ga0079306_1000945_pt1 | contig 22229 bp, 16 predicted proteins | sample Methanotroph_Enr_FD_79181 | JGI IMG/M metagenome (GOLD analysis project Ga0079306, IMG submission 79181) | Enriched soil microbial communities from Old Woman Creek wetland in Ohio, USA - Methanotroph_Enrichment_5 | ecosystem: Environmental > Terrestrial > Soil > Wetlands | place: USA: Ohio...
CGCAGGCGGAGTAAATACCTCATTGGCTAATTCAACTTGTGATGGATGTATCGCCCATTTACCTTCGCAACCTAGAGCCGCTGCCCGTTTTGCGGCTAATTTGTAACCTTCGGGATCTTTAATGTCGCCAAAAGGACCGTCAATAGGACGCAAGCCATAAGCTCGGCAGGCGACCGTCATCCGGCTGATCGCAAAATGCCATTGATCACCCGGATAATCAGGATTCAAACCGCCAATATTGGTTGTTCTGGCGCGGTTGCTGGCAGCGTAATCGGCCACGCCGAAATGCAGAGCCTCAAGACGGCCTGATGCGCCATTACGAGCAATATCTTCAACATTAGCCATGCCCAAGGCGGTTTCAATCAAGGCTTCAATACCGATCTTGTTTTTCAGCCCCTGCTGCATTTCCAGCTGGTTCAGCATCGCTTCAACCATATAAACATCGGAATAAACGCCGACTTTAGGAATCAAAACCGTGTCCAGCTTTGCGCCGCACTGCTCGACTAGATCCACCACGTCACGCACCATGTACTGCGTGTCCAGGCCGTTGATGCGCACCGAAATGGTTACGCCGTGTCCTTTCCAGTCCAGGTCGTTAATCGCTTCAATAATGTTCTTTCTGGCTTGTAACTTGTCATCAGGCGCTACGGCATCCTCAAGATCCAGAAAAATAAAATCAGCGCCACTTCTCATCGCTTTTTCAAACATTTCAGGGCTAGAACCCGGAACGGCTAATTCACAGCGTTGAACACGTTGTACTGACGCTGCATATAAGGTGTGGCTCATTTGTGCTTTCCTAATTTCATGGTTGTAAATCCGGTCGGGTTGGCGTAACCCGACATTTTACGGCTGCCGTTGCCCGTGCCAGGTACACAAAGTAAACCCAAACTACGCGGCTTAAGCCGAACTTAAATTAACCGCACATTTTACTTCGAGAGGTCTCAAAGTCAATTTTTACCGCTTGTTTTTCGGCTCAAGCCCTAATCTACCCTTGCCGATTTTGAGCGGCTATGTCATTATTGCCGGTTTTTGGACATTGGCTTTTTCAATATCCAAGCTGCGTTAATCACTCAACTACTTAAAGAGGCAATGCAATGGCTGGTCGTAACCACCTTTATATTCCTGGCCCTACCAATGTGCCAAACGAAATCCTGAACGCTATGCATGTCACCATGGAAGACCATCGTTCTCCAGCGTTCCCTAAACTGCTGACACCTCTTTTACAAGATCTGAAAAAAATCTTTAAAACAGAAACAGGGCAAGCGTTTATTTTTCCTGCTACCGGCACTGCAGGCTGGGAAGTCGCGTTGACCAATATCCTAAATCCGGGCGACAAGGTCTTAATCTATCGCTTCGGTCAATTCAGTCATTTATGGGCTGAAATGGCAAAGCGCCTAGGCTTCGATGTTGAAATTCATCAGGAAACCTGGGGCAAAGGCATTCCGCTGGATAGATTGGAAGCCCGTTTAAAAGAAGACACTAACCATGAAATCAAGGCCGTTTTAGCGACGCATAACGAAACCGCTACCGGCGTTACCAGCGACATCGGCGGTGTCCGTAAAGCCATGAACGCGGCAAATCATCCTGCATTTTTATTTGTAGACGGCGTCAGCTCTATTGCCAGCCTTGATTTCCGCATGGACGAATGGGGCGTCGACGGCGCAATCAGCGGCTCGCAAAAAGGCTTTATGATGCCTGCCGGCGGCGCGTTTTTAGCATTCAGCCAAAAAGCCTTGAAAGCCGTTGAAACATCAACCTACCCGCGCTGCTTCCTGGACTTAAAAGACCAGATGAACGCCAACAAAGACGGCTACACGCCTTACACACCGGCATTGCCTATTCTTTACGGCTTGCGCAAAGCGTTAGATATGTTGCTGGAAGAAGGCCTGGAAAATGTTTACGCGCGTCATCACCGTTTGGCCGAAGGTGTTCGTAAAGCCGTTGCTGCCTGGGGATTAACCATCTGCGCGCAGCCTGGTTTCGAGTCGGACACAGTGACTGCGATCGTGGTTCCCGCAGACAAAGATGCCAGAGATGTGATCAGCACCGCTTTTAACCGGTACGACATTTCTTTAGGTGCCGGTTTATCCGAACTTGCCGGCAAAGCTTTCCGTATCGGCCACGTCGGCGACATGAACGACGTTTCGATGCTGGGCTGTATTGCGGGCGTTGAAATGGCGATGCTGGACAATGGCTTTGACATCAAACCGGGTTCCGGCGTTGCTGCGGCGATTGAATACTATCGTTCAACAGCAAGTTAGTCGATAAAAATAGAACACAGATGACGCGGATTTGACAGATAAAAACGGATGAAAATATATAAAAAATCCGTTTAGATCCGTCTAAATCAGTGTCATCCGTCGACTGCATGGACGCAGGAGGTAGAACAATGCAGGAGCAATTGCCGAGTTCCATTACAAAATCAACAAATGCTGAATCCTATACTTAACGGCATTGCCTTTATGAGGATAACCCATGAGCAAACCCAAAGTCTTTGTTACCCGCAAGTGGCCTGCCTCAGTCGAAGCCAAACTTAAAGCCCTCTACGACGTCACCTTAAACGAAGATGACCGCCCTTTAAGCGCAGACGAATTCAAATCCGCACTGCAAAACTACGACGCCGTTTGTCCCACCGTTTGCGATTCTTTTCCCGCCGACGTTATTAACGTCGAAAACAAACGCTGTAAAATCCTGGGCAATTTCGGCGTAGGCTACAACCATATCGACATTAACGCGGCCAAGTCGCAAGGCCTGATTGTTACCAACACCCCCGGCGTGTTGACGCACAGCACCGCCGACATTGCGATGACTTTACTGTTGATGTCTGCCCGCCGCGGTGCAGAGGGCGACCGCTTGGTCCGCAGCAAACAATGGCAAGGCTGGTGCCCGACTCACATGTTGAGCAGCGATGTAACCGGCGCAACCTTAGGCTTGATCGGCTTCGGCCGTATCGCACAAGCCATGGCGAAAAAAGCCCATCACGGCTTCGGCATGAAAATCGTCTATTTCAAACCCAGCCCGGCCGACGAGTATGTCGTTGACGATCTTAATGCGACCCATTGCGGGTCCATAGAAGAACTGATGCAAGTGGCGGATTATGTCTCATTGCACTGCCCCGGCGGCGATGCAACCCGGCATCTGATCAATGCCGACATGCTTAACCTGATGAAACCGTCTGCGCATTTAATCAACACCGCCAGAGGCGATGTCGTCGACAGCGCAGCTCTGATAGCCGCGCTTAAAAACAAGAAAATAGCCGGCGCAGGCCTTGATGTGTATGAAGGAGAACCCCGTGTACCCGAAGGCTTCCTGACTCTGGATAATGTATCGTTGCTGCCGCATCTGGGCAGCGCCACCTTAGGAACGCGCACGGCTATGGGTGAAAAGGTACTAGCCAATTTGGCCGCATTCTTTGCAGGAGACCATCTGCCTGATAGGGTTGCCTGACGGTGATTTTCAGCAAATGACTCTTCAATTCTGACAACATTGTAATCTTCTCGTCATGCTGCTGTTGGGAATGGACTGGTAACATTTCCAACATGCAACGACTCATTCATCTGACACTATTTACCCTTTTGAGCCTTGCGCTCACCGATTGCGCTCGCTTTGAGGACCATCCGCTAAATCCAGCCGACTCTGCAACTAGCATCGAGACACGCAGCCTGTCTAGCGCGGGGCTGCGGGATTTTATCGATAGCATGGTCGCAAATAAAACCGGGCAGCCTCCCAAAGCCTGGAATGTTGATCGGTTAACTCTAGCGGCGATTTATTATCATCCTGATCTTGCACTGGCTCGCGCCCAAGCTGAAACGATGGATGCAGCCATCACGACGGCGGGCCAACGCCCCAATCCCAATATCACGCTTTCGCCAACTTGGGTAACAAATATTGCGGCGGTGGCAGCTCCCTGGATTATCGGGAGTTCTATCAGCATTCCCATCGAAACAGCCGGAAAACGCGGTTTTCGTTTAGACAAAACTCAGCACCTCACCGATGCGGCTCGCTTGCGGATAACGGATGCGGCTTGGATTGTACGCAGCCGATTGCGTCTGGCGATGTTGGAAGTCTATGCCGCGCAGGAAGCCGAGCGGCGGCTGCAACAGCAACTCGCCATTCAACAGGCGATGACCGAACGCCTGGAACAACAACTGTCAGTCGGCGAAATAACCCGTCTCGAAGTCATGCGCTCGCATCTCGCCTTAAACCAAATGAAATTGAATGCCAGCGCGGCACGAAAAAGAAACGCTGAAAGCCGGGTATTGCTAGCCACCGCTGTTGGTGTGCCGGTTGATGCGCTGGCAGGGATTGAGTTCGATTTTAGTCAGCTTGCCCAGCCACCCGATTTACGCTTTATACCGATAGCCAAATTGAGAGAAACCGCCTTGCAGAAGCGCCCCGATGTATTGGCCGCGCTGGCGGATTACGCAGCCGCACAATCCGCGTTACAACTGGAAATTGCCAACCAATATCCCAATATTCAAGCCAACCCCGGCTATACGTTTGATCTAGGAGCCAATTATTGGACCTTCGCCGCGACTGCGCTGCAGTTACCGATATTAAATCAAAATCAAGGCCCCATTGCCGAAGCCGAGGCTAGACGCCGTGAGCTTGCTGTGCGTTTCGAGGCTTTGCAAATGCGTATCCTTGGCGATATTGATCGTGTCCACGCAGGTTTGACCGCGGTACTCGCCAAGTGGCTCGATGCCGAAAAGCAAATGCGTATTCAGCAGAATAACCTGCATTCAGCACAAGCCTTGTATCAAGCAGGGGAAACCGACCATCTGGCCCTGTTCGGCGCGGAACTGGAAAATGCTGCTGTCGAGCGCGCCCGTCTGGATGTGCTGGTTGAAACCCAACAAGCACTCAATGCACTGGAAGATACCTTGCGCTATCCCATTGCCTCCACACTCACTGCGACATCAATCTCAGATTCTGCAATCAGGAAAACACCCCCATGAAACCGGTTTTTTGGCTAAAAATAGCAACGATAACCGCCTGCATAAGCTGGTGCAGCACGGCTGTTTCGGCCGATAAGCCAAAACTTGCAACCGAAGTGGCCGTGCAGACAGGCAAAATCACCAAGGCCACTTTACATCGTTATGTGATGGCTTACGGTACGGTTGAACCGGAACCTGCGACGGGCGGCAAACCGCCTGCCAGTTCAAAAATCGCCGCGCCGCTGACGGGTATCCTCATGCAAATCCATTGCGAGGAAGGCCACCAAGCCAAAAAAGGGGATTTATTATTTGAGCTGGATACGCGCAGCGCCGATGCGTTGATTGCCAAAGCCGAAGTAGCCGTCGAATTCGCACAAAAGAATTTTGCGCGCAAACAGCAACTGAACGCTACCGATAACATCTCACGTAAACTCTATGATGAAGCGGATCAGCTGCTGCAAACCGCTCGCAAGGATTTGCTCAACGCTAAGACACAGAAAGATTTGTTGCAGATTAAGGCGCCTTTATCCGGCACCGTGGCGGCCATCCATTTCAAAATCGGCGAGGCGGTCAATCTGAATACGATATTGGCGGACTTGATCGACCTGGATCGCCTGGACATTGTTATCCATGTACCCAGCCAGGAAGCAGCCGCACTTCGCTTGGGGCAACAGGCGGAAATCAGTACGACAGGAAATACACCGATTCAACCGGGAAAACTGGCTTTTATCGGCTCCCAGGTCGATCCGCTCACCGATACCGTGTTAGTTAGAACTACTTTAAATAAGGACTCCAGCCTGCGCCCAGGACAATTCGTCAGTGTGCGCATCGTCGTTGAAGAACTGTTTGGACGCTTGACCGTTCCGATCGAAAGCGTAGTAAACAAGCAAGGGGAGAGTATGATTGCCGTGGTTGACGGCGACAACGCGGAACAAAAGATCATCAAGCCAGGGCTGCGCGACGGCAATCTCGTTGAAATATCGGGCGAGGGTTTACAAGAAGGCATGACTATTGTCACCCAAGGCGTTTACGGCCTGCCATCGGAGACGCATGTACGGGTGCTGAAATAATGCGTACCGCTGCCCTCGGCTCTTTTGCGACTCGCCACGGCTTGGTTATTGCCTTTCTCTGCGTCGCACTGTGTCTGGCCGGTGCCTATGCGGCGTTAGATATGCCCTCTTCGATCTTTCCTCAGACCAATTTCCCGCGCGTGGTCATCCTGATCGACAACGGCGTGATGCCTGCCAACGAGATGATGGCGACTATCACCCGCCCGGTCGAAGAGGCCATGAAAGACATTCCCGGCGTACGCACCGTGCGCTCGAAAACCGGGCGCGGTTCAGCGGAGATCAACGTGTTTTTTACCTGGCAAACGGATATGGTGCAGGCGGAGCTGTTCGTGCAGGGGCGACTTGCAGTCGTGCAAAAAGCGCTACCGGCTACAGCAAACTCGGCGGTTTGGCGGCTCACTTTTGCCGCCTTTCCGGTAATCGGCCTCAGCCTGACCGGCCCCATGCACTCACTCACCGAGCTTTGGGAAACGGCGCGTTACACGATTGCCCCCCGCTTGCTGCGTATACCCGGCGTAGCTCGCACGGGGATTGTCGGCGGGCGGGCTCCGGAATATCACGTTATTGTCGATCCGTTACGCTTGCAAGCCGTAAGCTTAAGCCTCGCCCAAGTCACTGATGCGCTGCTCAGAAATAATCTGATCGTACCGACAGGTATGCTGGAGGAAGACTATAAGCTTTACCTGACAGTGGTGAACGGTCGCGTTCATACTATCGAAGATATAGAGAACCTGACCGTCTCTGTATCCGGCAATACGCCTGCTGCCGGAGCTGTACAGCCGATTGTGACTGGCGCTCATCCGATCCGCATCAAGGACTTTGCGCGAGTTGAACGCACCCAGGAGCCGGTTTTCAACATCGTCACCGCCAACGGCGTTAATGCCGTCCTGCTCAATGTGTACAGTCAGCCGGACGGCAGCACCCTCGACATCGCCAAGCAACTGAAACAGGAACTGGAATCCCTAAAGAATGCCTTGCCGCCGGATATGCAAGCGACGGTCTTCTATGACCAGTCGCTGCTGGTAGGCGACTCCATCCAGAGCGTTTGGGAAGCTATCTTTTTGGGACTGATGCTTTCCATCGCCATACTTTACGTTTTCCTAAGAAATTGGGGGGCCACTTTGATCGCCGCCGTGGTAATTCCGGCCACGGTTTTGATTACCCTACTTACTCTGCGCGTCATGGGGTTAGGTTTTAACTTAATGACGCTGGGCGGCATCGCGGCGGCCATCGGCTTGATTATCGATGACGCTATTGTGGTAGTGGAAGCAGTTCACAGCAAAATTTCTGCAGGCGAACAACGTCTGACAGCGGTACAGCAGGCCTTGGCGGAAATTTTCCGGCCTTTGCTGGCTTCGACGCTAACGCCGGTGGTGGTATTCATACCGCTGGCTTTCCTGGACGGTGTCGCAGGCTGTTTTTTTCGGGCCTTGGCCTTGACGATGGTGGTGTCGCTGCTGACCTCGCTGGTGCTGGCCATCACGCTGATTCCGTCGCTCGCAGCTTGGTGGATGCCGACTGACAGGCATTCACCGTCCAGTGCTAAATCAAGTTGGCTTGAACGTCTGATCAAAGGTTATGAAAAGGTGCTGCGCACGGCACTCAAACAGGCCGGAAAAGTTCTGACCGGCTGCATGTTGATTTTGGCGTTGGGAGTCTGGCTATACGGACGACTGGAAAGCGAATTCCTGCCGTTTATGGATGAAGGCGGCTTCGTGCTTGACTACCGCGCGCCGTGGGGCACCAGCTTGGCTGAAACCGACCGGCAACTACAGCAAGCCGAAGCTATTTTGCGCGCCATGCCGGAGTTGGAAAGCTATTCACGACGCACCGGTGCGCGGCTGGCTCTGGGTATTTCGCAAGCACATATGGGCGATTTTTTGATCAAATTAAAACCCAAACGCCAACGAAAAACCGACGAGGTCGTTGCCGATCTGCGCGAGCAACTTCATGTTGCCGTTCCCGGAATCGAGTGGGAGTTTGCAGGCATACTTAATGACTTGATCGGCGATCTGACCTGGTCGCCCCGACCTATTGAGATCAAACTTTTCTCCACCGATGTCGAATGGCTCAAGCAAAAAGCCCCGCAAGTCGAAGCCGAACTTAAGAAAATCGACGGCGTCGTCGATACTTTCGACGGCCTGGAAACCACCGGCCCGTCGTTGAGTTTGCGTATCCGTGAAAGCGATGCGCAACGCTTCGGCCTGACTGTCAACGATGTGGCCTTGGCGGTCAGTACGGCCATGCTCGGGCAAAAGGCTTCCCATGTCTTGGAAGGCGACCGGGTCGTTAACATCCGCGTCAGAATGAGCACCGACACGACCGGTCAGATCGCCAGTCTGCGCGAATTACCGTTGCGATCTTTGGACGGCAGAACCGTGAAGCTGTCGCAAGTGGCGGACATCATTACCGAACCCGGACAATTGGAACTGCACCGAGAAGACCTGAGGCAACTGGTGGCGGTTTCCGCCCGCCTGGGAAACCGCGACCTCGGCAGCGCCATAACAGAAATCAAAAACAAACTCAGTCAGGATCAAACCTTACCGCCGGGCGTATTGGAATTCGGCGGACTCTACCAGCAACAGCAGGAGTCGTTCCGCAACTTGCTGGTGGTGCTGTTGGCCTCCATCTTCCTGGTGTTCACCGTGTTGCTGGTCGAGTTCGGCTCATTTTACGAACCCATCGCCATTGTGTTCGGTTCTGTATTGGCGCTGTGCGGCACCATTCTGGCCTGGTATTTGACCGGCACATCGGTCAATATTGTTTCGTTGCTGGGTGCGATCATCGGCATCGGCGTGGTGGCGAAAAACGGTGTCCTGATGCTGGATTCAGTACACCGATTCGAGTCGCAAGGTGCCAATCTGGAAAATGCGCTGGTAGAATCGGGCCGACGGCGTTTGCGCCCGGTGTTAATGACTTCGCTGGCGGCGGCGTTGGGACTTTTACCCTTGGCTTACGGCATAGGCGCCGGATCGGACATACTTAAACCTTTGGCTATTGCCGTGATTGGTGCGCTGACGCTTTCTGTGCTACTGTCCCTCGTCGCCACGCCTACAGTTTATTTTGTCATGAGAAAGGCAACCGGAAAAACGGTATGAAAACCCGCATTCAAAAGAATCCCTTATACTCATCGCACTTTTGGCTTCATGGAAGCCCTGGCTCACGCTGCGGGCTCTCAAGGCGCGTGGGAACGAGAAAGAGAGTCCAGTTATGCGCATCCTGATTGTCGAAGACGAAAAGAAAACCGCCGCCTATTTGCAAAAAGGGTTGACCGAGCAAGGCTTTATCGTCGATGTCAGCATTGACGGCGAAGAAGGCTTGCTGCTCGCCGCTACGGTCGAGTACGACCTAATCATTCTCGATGTCATGGTGCCGTTGCGCGATGGCTGGTCTGTACTCAAGGAACTGCGGCGCGCTGGCAAGCAGACCCCGGTGCTGTTTCTGACGGCACGCGATTCCATCGACGACCGGGTGAAAGGCTTGGAACTGGGCGCCGACGACTATCTGGTCAAGCCTTTCGCCTTCGTCGAATTGCTGGCGCGCATCCGCTCTATCCTCCGGCGAGGTCCCGCACGACAAGCAGAGCATTTGGCTTTAGCCGATCTTGCGCTCGATCCCGTTCGGCACAAGGCGTTTCGTAACGGCCAGCGGTTGGATTTATCGCCCAAGGAGTTCGCCTTGCTGTCGCTATTCCTGCAACGGCCTGCCGAAGTGCTGTCGCGAACGCTGATCGCCGAGCAGGTTTGGGATGTCCATTTCGACAGCGACACCAATATTGTGGATGTGGCGGTGCGCCGCCTGCGGCAGAAGATCGACGACCCGTTCCCGCAAAAACTGCTGCACACCGTTCGGGGAGTCGGCTATGTTCTTGAAGAGCGCTAAACCCTGGTCGATTACCGCCCGGCTCACGCTACTTTACATCGCCTCGGCTTCGGTGATTTTGTTGTCAATCGGCTGGTATTTGCATCAGACTCTGGCCGATACCTTGGCGCAGGACAACCGGCAATTCCTATTAAAAGAGATCCAGTTGTTACGCACCGTATTGCATGAACAGCCGCCTAATCTGGAAAGACTGGCAGATGAACAAAGCGAAGGCATGGATTTATCGATAGGCCGTTATTATTCCAGAATCCTGAATGAAAACGGACGGAGCCTGATTGAAACGCCGGGCATGGAATCTTTGCCAACTGCAACGCAGTTCCCTGCACTTGCTGATAACGCCACGGTACAGAAAATTCCAGACGGACGAACGCTAATGCTGATGACCGCATGGAGCAAAACCACCCCGCAGCAAAGCATTCAAATCGCCCTCGACATTTCACATGAAGCGGCGCTCCTTGCCAAATACCGACGCAATCTTATTGGGGCGCTGTTTTTCGGCCTGCTGTTTTCAACATTGGCCGCTATTTTTGTCGCCCGGCGCGGCTTGAGTCCTGTTGCCGAAATGACGCGGCATATAGAAGGCATCACGGCGACTCAACTGAATGGACGGCTTGACCCGACTGCCACTCCCAAAGAACTGTCCAACTTGGCAGCAGCCTTTAATGCGATGCTGCTGCGCTTAGCCAAATCCTTCGCGCAACTGAACCAGTTTTCCGCCGATCTGGCGCACGAATTGCGCACCCCGATCAATAACTTGATGGGCGAAACCGAGGTAGTCTTGTCCAGACCGCGGAACGCCGACGAATACCGTGAGATTCTCGAATCCAACCTCGAAGAATACGAACGGCTGTCGCGAACGGTTGAAATCCTGCTGTTTCTAGCGCGGGCCGAGAATACCGAGATTCCGCTACGCACAGTTCGTCTGGATGGCCGAGCGGAATTGGAAGCGGTTTGTAGTTACCATGAAGCCATGGCCGAGGAAAAAGCTATTCGCCTGATCTGCCAAGGTCAGGGGTTTCTTTATGCCGATGCGCAGCTGCTCAAACGCGTCCTCAGCAACCTGCTGCTTAATGCCCTCCAGCATACTTCGCCCGGCGGAGAAATCCGCTTATCGCTGGATTCGGCTGACGACGGTTCGGCAATCATCAGCGTGCAAGATACAGGTTGTGGTATCGCGGAGGAATACCTGCCCAAGCTGTTTGACCGATTTTATCGAGTAGACCCTGCACGCTCTGCGGAAGGAACAGGACTGGGTCTCGCGATCGTCAAATCCATCATGGATCTGCATGGCGGGTCAGTGATCATTACCAGCGAACCCGATAAAGGCACTGTCGCCACGCTTCATTTCACGGCTAAATAGAAAGAATAACCCATCAACCTGTAAAAAAGTTGAGCCACGGATGAACACGGATTTGCACAGCTGAACAACGACGGCACATTAATTCTTTGTAATACCCTTCAGGAGTAGCGCCGACTTTTTATAGCATAATGAATTGTCGGTGTTTATCCGTGTAAATTTGTGGCTAACTAAAGTTTTCAGGATCAAGGCTTCTCAATCACCTCATCCCTCAACACATCAAATGCGTTGAATGCAATATTCAGGCTGAGTTTCAAATTGATGATACAAGCTATGGTGGTACTGGTGAAAATGCAAATCATGATGGCGATTTGGTATTTCACCGCCAGCCACGGTTCGCTACCGCCTAAAATCTGCCCCGTCATCATGCCGGGTAAAGACACCAGCCCCATGGTAGCCATGCTGGCGATGGTCGGATTGATCGCGGCTTTAACGGCATCCCGAAAATACGGACGCACGGCTTCCCAACGTGTCGCCCCCAGCATTAAAAAGGTCGCGTATTCATTCTCGTTCTTGCGTAGTGCCGAATAGAAACGCTCCAACGCGATAACGTTCCCTTGCAGACAGTTACCGAGGATCATGCCGGCCAAAGGCACGATATAACGGGCATCGTAATAGTGAGCCGGCTGAATGACCAAGATCACTAGGTAAGCAGTGGAAAACAATATGCTGGATGCAACGGCGATAAAGGTAGCCACTACAAAATAGCGTGCTTTAAGTCCTGCACGCCGCAGAATACTTAAATCGGCGACCAACAGCATTACCAGTATCCATAAGCCGTTAAGCCAGGGATGATTAAGATCGAACAGCGTTTTCAGATAGATGCCGACCAGCGCTAACTGAATGCTCATGCGCAGGATGCTGATACCGATATCCCGGCTCAAGCGCAGCCCAATCAACCAGAGCAGCAGCCAAGGCAATAAACAAAGACCATAGAGCAGCGCCATTCGCGGCAGCTCAATATCGAGTGTTTCCATCACGCCTTACCTGGGTCAATCGACCCGCTTCAAGTTCAAAAACAATGCCGCACCGCTTCAGCCACTCAGGGTCGTGAGCCACCGAAAGAACCGTCAGATGCGGATCGGAGAAAACATCGAACACGACTTGTTTACTTTCCGCATCCAGCGCGCTGGTCACCTCGTCCAGCAGATACAACTTTTTGCCCAATAACAGACCTCGAGCCAGCGCAACCCGCTGCTTTTCGCCGCCGGAAATACGACCGCTTGCCTGATTTAAAACATTTGCAGGCAGTTGCAGTCGTTGCAACACTTCAATAAGCTGGGTTTCCGTGGGACGATGATCGCGATGCGTTTTGAATTGAAAAGGCAGCAGCAGCGCTTCCCGTACGCTTTCGGCACCCAACGTCGGCTCTTGTCCAATGTAAGCGGCGCAGCTTCGAATAGCCTGAACGGACACCGGAGTCAGCGGTTGTTCCTGAAAATACACAGTGCCCTGGTTTATAGGATGGAGTCCCAGCAACGTTTTCAGGATACTGCTTTTACCGGAACCCGATTTGCCGCATAACACAGCTTTTTCTCCAGGGAGGAGCGCAAAACTGACGTCGGATAAAATCGTTTTTTCGTGGGCAATGACCGATACGTGGTCGAATCGAATGATAGGGGACATTAAGTGATCATGCTAAATTGAATTCGCCGTGACGAAACCGCGACAGCCCCGAAGTTTATATGCTTTCTTCGTGCCCTCGGCAATTGCTCCTGCATCGCCTAAAGCGCCCACTGCTGGTGCTCTATCTTCTGCGTGACCCACAGGGATATGAGGAAATGCAGAGAAATGACAGGATCATTTCCTGTCCATGCAGTCGTTCATGTCTTCGTGGGGAAGCTGTTAAAAGTTAGGATAAACTACCCTTTTTATTTCAATAAATGCTTAACCGCATCCCTTTCTTCTTTTAATTCGGTTTCGGTAAGGCGCATTCGTTGTCTGCTAAAATCGTTAATCTCCAGGCCTCTTACGATATTAACCTCGCCGTCGATTACCGTTACCGGGAACGAGTAAACCAACCCGGATTCAATGCCGTAATTGTCGTCCGATAACACGGCCATGCTCACCCAGTCGCCCGGTTCGGTGCCGAAAATCCAGGTTTTCATCTGGCCTATCGCCGCATTGGCAGCCGATGCCGCGCTGGACTGCCCCCTGGCTTTAATGACTTCAGCGCCCCGCTGTTGGATGATCGGAATGAATTCATTGACGTACCAAGCCTTGTCAACCAACGACAAGGCGTCCTGTCCCTTGACCTTGGCATGATGGATGTCGGGATACTGCGTTGTCGAGTGATTGCCCCAAACAGTCATGTTTTTCACGTCAACCGGCAACACGCCGCATTTTTCCGCCAATTGGCTCAGCGACCGGTTATGATCCAACCTTGTCATTGCGGAAAAATTCTCCGGCTTTAAATCCGGAGCATTGCTCAACGCAATCAGGGCATTGGTATTGGCAGGATTACCGGTCACCAAGACCTTTACCTTTCTGCTGGCGACATCATTCAAGGCTTTACCTTGAATTGCAAAAATCTCTGCATTCACCTCCAATAAATCCTTACGCTCCATGCCCGGCCCTCTTGGCCGCGCGCCAACCAGAAATGCGTAATCGACATTTTTGAACGCCACTCTGGGATCGTCGGTAACATCAATGCGGTGCAGCAACGGGAAAGCGCAGTCTTTTAACTCCATGACCACGCCTTGCAAGGAGTTCAATGCAGGAGTTATTTCAAGCAGATGCAATATGATCGGCTGGTCTGCGCCCAGCAACGCGCCAGCGGCCAAGCGAAACAGCAAAGAATAACTGATTTGTCCGGCGGCGCCTGTTACAGCAATGTGAACGGGTGTTTTCATCGGTCTTTCCTTTAATTTTTATAATTTTTCCTAAGCTTAGTCGAAAGTCACCAAGCTCATCGGAAAATATCGCAGCTAATCCCATTCCCGACGACTGCATGGATGCAGGAGGTAGAGCAATGCAGGAGCAATTGCCGATAATGCCTAACAACCACAGCATATTCCGTTTTTACAGATAATAACGAAGATAAGCCTATACAGGCAAGCATATCAAAAAAACATGCCCAATATTCAAGCCGCATCCAATCAGAACATAGGCTAAATAAGGCAGTGTTTTGTTTATCGCGTATAATATGCCGCTTTAATAATCGTATTCACGCATACCAGCCGAACCCATTACGAGTAACACATGAAAAAACTGCTATTCCAATTCGATACAGACGCTCACCCTTCAGTTTTCGATACCGTTGTAGCTTATGATGGCGGTGCGGATCATGTGATCGGGCACGGCGGATTGACACCTGAAAACATTTCAGGCCTGGTGGAAGGAACGATATTTACCCGTGCGCCCAAGGATAAAAAAAATACCGCCATTTTTGTCGGCGGCAGTGACATGATTGCAGGACAAGCACTATTTATTGCGGTGCAAAAACACTTTTTCCCCGGCTTCCAGGTCTCGGTGATGCTCGACAGCAACGGCAGCAACACCACGGCCGCGGCCGCCGTTGCAAAATTGGCGTCCAGCGGAACCTTGGCCGGTAAAAAAGCCGTGGTGCTGGCGGGTACCGGCCCGGTTGGACAACGCGCAGCGGCCATGCTGGCTATGGAAGGCGCAGAAGTAACGTTGACTGGTCGTAAAATGGAGCGCGCCGTTCAAGCCTGCAACAACATGAAAGCGCGCTTTGGCGTAAACCTGACGCCTGTCGAAGCGCTCGATAACAATGCCAGGGCCAAGGCCATTGAACACGCCAACATTGTTTTTGCAACCGGCGCGGCGGGTGTAGAGCTGCTTAGAGCCGATCAATGGCAGCATAACCCACACATTGAAATGATCGCCGATGCCAACGCCACACCGCCTTTGGGCATCGGCGGCACCGACGTGATGGACAAAGGCAATCTGCGCGACGGCAAAATCATTTGGGGAGCTATCGGTTTCGGCTCGCTGAAACTGGCCTTGCACCGCGCCTGTATCGCAAAGTTATTTGAAGACAACAAGCAGGTTTTCGATGCTGAAAATATCTTTGCGCTGGCTAAGGAAATGGCATAAACCGCGGCCGAACTTGACATGAGTCCTTTACCCGATCCGGCATTAATGAGACAAGATGCCCTCAGCATTTTTCAGGCAGGCATAGCAGCAGCCGATCCTTACCAGGCGGTTAAACGCTATCTTGTCCCGGAGCTCTTTGACGACTACTCAAAAGTGCATCTTATCGCATTCGGCAAGGCCGCCTGCGCGATGGCACAAGCGGCACAGGAAATCATCCCGGCAGGAAAACTGGCGGGCCGTGGCATAGCCGTCACCAATTATGAAAATGCAACAAGCATCGACAATGTTGACGTGATCGGTGCAGCGCATCCCTTACCCGATGCAAACGGTCTTAAATCGGCGCAAATCATTGCCGAACGGGTGCAAAATGCTCAAAAACATGAACTAGTGCTGGTACTGGTCAGCGGCGGCGGCTCGGCGTTGATCCCCTACCCTGCCGGACAGATTACCTTGCAGGAAAAGATTGCCACTACCGATCTGCTGCTGGCCTCTGGTGCGGCCATCAACCAGATTAACTGCGTACGCAAACATTTGTCGCAACTAAAAGGCGGCGGCTTGGCCCGAATGGCTGCGCCCGCCTATTTGCATGCGCTTATTTTATCTGACGTGTTGGGCGACGATTTAAGCTCCATCGCCAGCGGCCCCACCGTAGCTGACGCAACCACTTACGCCGATGCGATTGAAATTCTCAAAGCCAAAGGCGTTTGGGAGCAAGTACCTAGCAATGTCCGGCAGCATTTAGAACAAGGCAAGCTGGGGCATATTGCCGAAACACCCAAGCCGGGCGACGATATTTTTAACAATACCGGACAGACCCTGATCGGCAGCAACACCATCAGCGTCAATGCGATGCGGGAAGCCGCAAAGAACCTGGGCTACGAGACCGAACTTTACAGCGACCATTTATCCGGCGAGGCCAGGACTGTAGGGGCGACTTTAGTCGCCCAGTGTGTTGAAAGGCGACTTAAGTCGCCCTCACAAACCAACCCCATAGCCCTGTTGGCAGGCGGCGAAACCACGGTTACCTTAAAAGGTAACGGGCGCGGCGGCCGCAACCAGGAAATGGCGCTGGCTTTTGCGATTGCCGCAGACCAACAAGGCCTAACCGGCAACTGGACATTCCTTAGCGGCGGCACCGACGGCCTGGACGGCCCAACCGTTGCCGCAGGCGGCATCGTTGACCAAAATACGATAAAACGCATGACCCAGGCAGGCGCAAACCCGATCGAACTGCTTGAGAATAACGATTCATACGCCGCGTTAAAAGCGTCTAACGACTTAGTGATTACCGGCGCGACAGGCACCAATGTCGCCGATCTGCAAATACTGCTGATCCAGCCTGCACCTTAAACAAAAAATATTAATTCAGGAGAACACCATGTTTAAAAAATCAATGACTATCAAAGGCTTCGATGACGAATTGTTCCAGGCCTTGGAAGAAGAACGCCAGCGCCAGGAAGATCACATCGAACTGATCGCCTCTGAAAACTATTGCAGCCCTCGGGTCATGGAAGCGCAAGGCACGCAATTAACCAATAAATATGCCGAAGGCTATCCAGGCAAGCGTTACTACGGCGGCTGTGAATTCGTCGATAAAGTCGAGCAACTGGCGATCGACCGCGCCAAAGAATTATTCGGCGCGGATTACGCGAACGTGCAACCGCATTCAGGTTCGCAAGCCAACATGGCGGTATTCATGGCTTTGGTTCAACCGGGCGACACTATTCTGGGCCTGAGTCTTGCCGATGGCGGCCATTTAACCCACGGCGCCAAGCCCAACTTCTCCGGCAAAATCTATCACGCAGTTCAATACGGCCTGCACCCTGAAACCGGCGAAATCGATTATGCGCAAGTTGAAGCCCTGGCGCTGGAACACAAACCTAAAGTGATCGTTGCCGGTTTTTCCGCCTACTCGCGCATTTGGGATTGGCAACGCTTCCGCGACATCGCCGATAAAGTGGGCGCTTACCTGTTTGTCGACATGGCGCATGTCGCAGGCCTGGTTGCCGCTGGCTTATACCCCAACCCCGTGCCGATTGCCGACGTAGTCACCAGCACCACGCACAAATCCCTGCGCGGCCCGCGCGGCGGCCTGATTTTGTGCAAAAGCAACCCGGAACTGGAGAAAAAATTCGACTCCAATATTTTCCCCGGCATTCAGGGCGGCCCGTTAATGCATGTGATTGCGGCCAAAGCCGTGGCCTTTAAAGAAGCCATGCAACCTGAATTCCGCGTTTATCAGCAACAGGTTATTAAAAACGCCCAGGCGATGGCCGCAGTGTTCATGAAGCGCGGTTTCGACGTCGTTTCCGGCGGCACCGACGATCATTTGATGCTGGTTTCCTTGATCGCCAAAGGCATCACCGGCAAAGCGGCCGATGCGGCCTTGGGCAAAGCTCATATCACCGTCAACAAGAATGCCGTGCCTAACGACCCGCAATCGCCGTTTGTGACCAGCGGTATTCGTGTCGGTACGCCTGCGCCGACCACACGCGGCTTTAAGGAAGCGGAAATGACCGAAATCGCCAACATGATGTGCGATGTGATGGAAAATATGGAAGACGAAAGCGTAATTGCCGCAGTGCGCGAGAAAGTCGGCAATCTGTGCGCTCGGTTTCCGGTTTATAGTTAATGGGTAGGTCGGGTAACGGTTTTTCGTTGCCCGACGTTTCGGCTAAAAACTACAATCAACCAACCTTTTTTGAAAAATAAACAATGTCAGACATAGAAATCGCCCAACAAGCCAACATGAAACCGATCATCGGTTTGGTTAAAGAACAATACGGCATCGACGCCGAACACCTTGACCCTTACGGCCATTACAAAGCCAAGATGTCGCTGGAATATGTCAACAGCCTGTCCGATAAGCAAGACGGCAAGCTGATTCTGGTTACCGCGATCAGCCCTACCCCGGCCGGCGAAGGCAAGACCACGACCACCGTGGGCCTCGGCGATGCGATGAACCGCATCGGCAAAAAGACCATGATGTGCCTGCGCGAACCGTCATTAGGCCCGTGCTTTGGCGTCAAAGGCGGCGCGGCGGGCGGCGGTTACTCGCAAGTGGTGCCGATGGAAGACATCAACCTGCATTTTACCGGCGATTTTCACGCGATCGGCGTGGCGCACAACCTGCTGTCGGCGTTGATCGACAACCACATCAATCACGGCAACGAACTGGACATCGACCCACGGCGCATCCAATGGAAGCGCGTTGTCGACATGAACGACCGGGCGCTGCGTCACATCGTGGTCGGCATGGGCGGCCCGGCCAACGGCTATTTGCGTGAAGACGGTTACGACATCGTGGTGGCTTCCGAAGTCATGGCGATTTTATGCTTGGCGACCAGCCGCGCGGACCTTAAAGAACGCCTCGGCCGTATCGTGATCGGCTATAAATCCGACAAGGTGACGCCGGTTTATGCCAGCGACCTGAATGCGCAAGGCTCGATGGCGGCGTTATTGAAAGACGCGATCAAGCCGAATCTGGTACAAACCCTGGAAAACAATATCGCGATCATTCACGGCGGGCCGTTCGCCAATATCGCCCACGGCTGCAACACCGTATCCGCCACCAAAACCGCGCTGAAACTGGCCGATTATGTGGTGACCGAAGCGGGTTTCGGGGCCGATCTGGGCGCTGAAAAATTTATCGACATTAAATGCCGCATGGCCGGACTCAAACCGTCTGCCGTGGTGCTGGTTGCGACAGTAAGAGCGCTTAAATTCCACGGCGGCGTGATTAAAGAAGAGTTGAACCAGGAAAACTTGGCCGCACTGGAACAAGGCTTTGCCAATCTTGAGCGTCATTATCACAACATCACCCACCATTACGGCCTGCCTTGCGTGGTGTGCGTTAACCATTTCACCTTCGATACCGACGCGGAAATCGCCTTGCTGCAGCAAAAATGCGCAGCCTTGGGCGCAAAGTGCGTGGTCTCCAAGCATTGGGCGGAAGGCGGCGCGGGCGCTGAGGAACTGGCCGATGTGGTCAGCGACATCGTTGACAACCGCGAACCCGGATTTAACTATGTCTACGATGAAAACCTGAGCCTTTGGGAAAAAATCGAAGCCATCGCCACCAAGCTGTACGGCGCAGGCAGCGTCACTGCAAAGCCCAAAGTCAAGGCGCAGCTGGCCGCATGGGATGCCGATTACGGCAAGTTCCCCGTTTGCATGGCAAAGACCCAAATGTCGTTTTCAACCAATCCGAACGCCAAAGGCGCGCCGTCCGGGCATGTCGTTGAAATCAGTAATGTTCGTCTGGCAAACGGCGCAGGCTTTATTGTAGCGATTGCCGGTGATATGATGACCATGCCCGGCTTGCCTAAAGTGCCTGCCGCGGAAAGAATTGATATCGATAATGACGGTAAAATCACCGGATTATTTTAGTTACAGAGAGGCTCAAGATGTTGAGCCTCTACCTTATTTCCTTTTATCCAAGGCAACAACATGACAGACCAAAAATTTCGACTCGTTACGCGCAGTGATTTTGACGGCTTAATCTGTGCGGTTTTATTAAAAGAACTGAACTTGATTGACGACATCAAGTTCGTTCATCCCAAGGATATGCAAGACGGCATCATCGATATTAACGACCGCGACATCACCACCAACCTGCCCTATGTCAAAGGCGTACATCTTGCGTTCGATCATCATTTAAGCGAAACGATCCGCAATGAAAAAGCCGAAAATCACATCATAGACCCGGACGCCCCTTCGGCCGCACGAGTTGTTTACGACTATTACGGCGGCGCAACCCGCTTTCCTGCCAGCTGGAACGAAATGATGGCGGCTGTCGACAAAGGCGATGCGGCGCAATTCAACCGGGAAGAAATCTTAAATCCGGAAGGCTGGGTATTAATGAATTTCCTGATGGATGCCCGCACCGGTTTAGGCCGTTTCAGGGACTTTACCGTGTCGAATTATCAATTAATGATGAACCTGATCGATTACTGCAAGGATCATTCTATTAATGACATCCTGCAGCTTCCCGATGTTCAGGAACGGGTCAATCTGTTTAAAGAGCACGAAGCGGCAGCCAAGGAACAGATTCAACGCTGTTCTACTGTACACAATAATCTGGTGGTATTGGATTTGCGCGATGAAGAAACCATCTACGCTGTCAATCGGTTCATGATTTATGCGCTGTACCCCGAGTGCAATATTTCCATCCATGTCATGTGGGGCGTTAAACAGCAAAACACCGTGTTTGCGATAGGTAAATCTATTTTGAACCGCACATCAAACACCAATGTCGGCGAACTGTGCCTTGGCTATAATGGCGGCGGCCATATGAATGCCGGAACCTGTCAGGTAGACAATCAGGACAGCGACCTGCATTTGAAAGCTATTATCGCAAAAATCAACCAGGACGGTTGATTAGCGTCAGGCATGGGGCTCAGAAAGAAATTGTTTAGACCGGTTTCGTTCTCATTCTGACCTCTGTAGCGACAGTCCATTCGGAGTTCAAAGCTAGCTTTGCCTACATGGACAGATATTTGCTCCTGCAATATCTGCATTCCCCACATCCATGTGGGTTATGTAGGTAAGGGGCGTTAGCAGGAGCGGAAGCTTTGAATAATTCATATGTACAAGGCTAGCCTTGTACTCCGGCATGAACACGAAGTTTATCTTGAAAAACTTCGTGTTCCCGACAGTTGGGTTCTATCTCCCGCTGATTTCTTGTACGCTTGCTGAATCATCAGCAAGAGCCGATCAACACACCAATTAAGTTTTATCTCCTGTATAATATTTAGCCACTCTTTTAAGAACTTAGCGCTTTTATGTATAGATACGATGGCCGGGTTATCCACGAAAGCCACGATGATGACGGCATTTTGGAAGTCGTCGAACAAGACGGAGTAAGATCCCTGCACTTTGGTTCGTTTCCCCGGCAGAGCAGCATGCTGCTGGCCGAGCCGGATAAACTGTACCTTAATTATGTGCAAGCCATGACCAGTTGGATGTTATTCAAGCCCACGCTTGATGACGAGGCCTTGATTATCGGCTTGGGCGGCGGCTCATTGACCAAGCATTTGCTGCATCATTTCCCGGAATGCCGCTTGAAAGTCGTGGAATACCGGGCCAGCGTGGTCAAAATAGCACGCAGCCATTTTGGCCTGCCCCTCGACCCTCGCCTGAAAGTCATCATCGGCGACGGCGCGAAGTACGTCCGCCAACGCACCGACAGCCAAGCCGAGCAATACAGCCTGATGTTCGTCGATGCGTTCGACCACGAAGGCATGGCGTCATCGATCTGCAATCATGCGTTTTTCGATGCCTGCAAGGCCTTGCTGAAAAAAGACGGCATGCTGGTCATCAATCTTTGGGGCGGCGTAGACAGACCCTTATTCAGGCAGGTTGCCCTGTGGCTGGGACAGACTTTTAATTGGAAAATCCTGTTTCTGCCCGTCAAAGACCGGGGCAATATAATCGGCCTCGCCTTTAACGAAGAGGCCCCCATCCATTCCTTAAAAGACTTGCGAACCCGCGCCATCATTCTTGAGCAACTTTACCAGATTGAATTTATCTCTTTTTTAAAAGAAATCGTCAAACACAACTCCAGCGTCATCAACAACTCGATACAAAAATAATGTCTACTGCTTTGCCAACCGAACCCAACCTGTTCAGCTACCGAAAATACTGGGCGCAACGCTTTGGCACTGCGCCGGTTTTACCGATGAGCAAGGCTGAAATGGACGAACTCGGCTGGGATGCCTGCGATGTGATTCTGGTGACCGGCGACGCCTATATCGATCACCCCAGCTTCGGCATGGCGCTGATTGGGCGACTGCTTGAAGCGCAAGGATTCAGGGTCGGCATCATATCCCAGCCTGACTGGACCAGTGCCAAAGATTTCAGCAAACTGGGCCGCCCGAACCTGTTTTTCGGCGTGACCGGCGGCAATATGGATTCGATGGTCAA
>Ga0079306_1000948_pt1 | contig 22182 bp, 15 predicted proteins | sample Methanotroph_Enr_FD_79181 | JGI IMG/M metagenome (GOLD analysis project Ga0079306, IMG submission 79181) | Enriched soil microbial communities from Old Woman Creek wetland in Ohio, USA - Methanotroph_Enrichment_5 | ecosystem: Environmental > Terrestrial > Soil > Wetlands | place: USA: Ohio...
AATCAAGTATAATTGGATACCTCTTGATGCTTATCTCTGTTTTCAGAATCTCAAAGAACGACTGTCGTTTGTTTTAAATAACTTCGGGACAAAATACGACATTATATTTTGACCTTTACTTAGCAACTATTGTCAGAATCAACTATCAAAATCAATTTTTAAAATCCATTATTCAAATGAAAACAAAAATCTATCTAGTAGCCATCTTCCTGATGACTTGTGTGCTGGCTTCGAAAGCCCAGTTCGTAACCTTTGACCCTTCCAACCTAGCTCAAAGTATCGTGAATACGACCAAACAAGTGATTGAAACTTCGACCACGGCATCCAACATGGTGAACAATTTTAAAGAAACCGTAAAACTCTATGAACAGGGCAAGAAGTATTATGATGCGCTGAAGTCTGTCAACTATTTAGTCAAGGATGCCAAAAAGGTACAGCAAACTGTCCTTATGGTCGGTGAGATTTCAGATATGTATGTGACAAGCTTTCAAAAAATGCTCACAGATAAGAATTATACCGTTGAGGAATTAGGAGCCATTGCCTTTGGATATTCCAAATTGCTGGAACAAAGTGGTGACTTGCTCGTCGAATTAAAGGCGGTAGTCAGTTCCAATGGACTCTCCATGACAGATAAGGAGCGATTGGATATTATTGACCGAACTTACAATGCAGTAAAAAAGAACCGCAACTTGGTCAACTATTACACCAAAAAGAATATCGCGGTGAGCTACCTGCGTTCCCAACGAATAGGTGACACGGATCGGGTGATGGCATTATACGGGACAACTGACGAAAAATACTGGTAAGCCATGCTATTATCTATTGAATTCGATAACCTCCACCAGATTTTGCGAAGTTTGTATGTGGAGATGATGCCACTCTGTTCCAATATGGCTGGAGTTGCTAAAGGAATAGCCGGACTCGGTGCGTTGTTTTATGTAGCCTCCCGGGTGTGGCAATCTCTGGCACGAACCGAACCGATTGATCTGTATCCATTGCTACGTCCTTTTGCCATTGGTTTATGCATTATGTTCTTTCCTACTATTGTACTTGGAACCATCAACGGGGTGTTGAATCCTATTGTTCGGGGCACAAACCAAATGCTCCAATCTCAAACCTTCGATATGGTTGGCTATCAAAAGCAGAAAGACAAACTAGAATATGATGCTGCTTTGAAAAATCCGGCAACAGGCTATCTGGTGAGCAACGAAGAATTTGATAAACAACTGGAAGAACTGGGCTGGAGTGCCATCGATCTAGCCACTATGACAGGAATGTACGTGGAAAAAGGAATATACAGCATGAAGAAAACGATTCGGGATTCATTTCGGGAATTGTTGGAAATGTTGTTTCAAGCGGCTTCGTTGGTCATTGATACCATCCGTACTTTTTTCCTAATAGTGCTAGCTGTCCTTGGACCCATTGCCTTTGCGATTAGTGTGTGGGATGGTTTTCAATCTACCATGACTCAATGGATAACCCGCTATGTGAGCGTGTATCTCTGGCTTCCGGTGTCCGATTTGTTTAGCACCATACTTGCAAAAATACAGGTTTTGATGTTACAAAATGATATATCGGAATTGCAGAACAATCCCAATTATTCTATCGATTCTTCCAACGGTGTGTATATCGTTTTTATGATTATTGGCATTATCGGCTATTTCACTATCCCAACTGTAGCAGGTTGGATTATTCAAGCTGGAGGCATGGGTAATTATGGACGTAATGTCAGTAATATTGCCGGTAAAGCGGGATCAATAGCAGGTGGTGTTGCCGGAGCGGCAGCAGGAAATGTGGGTGGTCGACTTCTTGGAAAATAAATTTTAAAATAAAAAAAATGGAATTCAAATCATTAAAGAACATAGAATCGAGTTTCAAGCAGATCCGACTCTTCAGCATTATTTTTCTATGCCTGTGCACTTCCCTAACAGGTTATGCTCTGTGGAGCTCATACAATTTTGCGGAAGCGCAACGACAGAAAATATATGTGCTGGATAATGGTAAATCCCTGATGCTGGCACTCTCACAGGACTTGTCGCAAAACAGACCGGTGGAAGCCCGGGAACATGTAAAACGCTTTCACGAACTTTTCTTCACCCTCTCGCCGGATAAGAATGCGATAGAGAGTAATATAAAAAGAGCTTTGTTTCTTTCGGACAAAAGTGCCTTCAACTATTATTCGGATTTATCAGAGAAGGGTTATTATGCCAGAATCGTTTCCGGAAATATCAACCAAGCCATTCAGGTGGATAGTGTGGTCTGTAATTTCGATAAGTATCCGTATCAGGTAATGACCTACGCTCGGCAACTAATTATTCGCGAGAGCAATGTGACCGAACGCAGTTTGATAACGCATTGCCAGCTATTGAATTCAGTACGAAGCGACAATAATCCTCAGGGTTTCACCATTGAGACTTTTGAGATAGTGGAAAACAAAGATCTTACGGTCACTAACAGATGAAATAATGAAAATGACAAATAAAATATTGCAATTCAGATGCAGGATGGAAGAACAATTGCAAAGCTATTGCGATTCTCTCTCGCCTAAGAAAAGGCTTGTCTCTATAGTAGTATTAGGTTCAGTTTTTGGAATTATTTCGCTCTATTTTTCGCTTTCTTCTATTTACAGTATCAACAAAGCGGATCATGAGCAAATCAAAATTGAACATATCAATCAGCTAAAACTGCATTCCAAGAATAGTATTCACCAACTAAATCTCAACCAATATGAAAGACAAGAATGAGGGCGACAACCTTCAAAAAGAGCCGCTAACTGTTGAACAAAAGCTACGACAAAAGAAAATGCTTATCTATCCCTTAATGTTCATTGTCTTCGGATTAAGTATCTGGTATATCTTTTCTCCTTCGAAGTCGGAGAAACTCAAGGGAACGAAAGGTTTTAATACCACGATTCCCATGCCTAAAAACAAGGATTTGACAGATGATAAGAAAGCAGTTTTTGAACAAGCCAGATTGGAAGAAAACCAAGGGGAACAAAAGCACTCCTTACAAAGTCTAGCTTCCATGTTCAACGATGAAATGAAGAGTCCGGACGCTTCCGAATTAGAAAAGGAACCTGAGACACAATTGCATCATGCTGGTGAAAAGATTTATAGTAGCAACAATCGAAGTAGAGAGCATATTGCCAAAATCCAAAGTTCCAACAATGCCTACAATCAAGTCAATCGAAACTTGGGTAGTTTCTTTGAATCGTCGAAAGTAAATCCAGATACTAAACCAACAAATAGGAAAATGGAAGAAGTGTCAGCAAAAATACAAGAGAGCGACAGTCGAAAAAGTACCATTGCAGATCAGATTGATTTGATGGAAAAATCCTATCAAATGGCTGCCAAGTATATTCCGCAAGGGCAAAATCAAGGACAGCCCATGGGTGGGCAAAATTATCAATCAACCGGTTCTTCGCTCCTAAGTCTGAAAAAGAAAAGGCAGATTTCCAACATCAACCAACAAATTGAGCAAACGGTTTCAAATTTACCTCAAACTGTTGATTCTGTTGAAATGAGTAACAGCAAAAAACCACATAACAAGGGATTTAATACGGCTGTTGGGACGAGTTTACTTGAAGATAGAAACACCATTAAAGCCTGTATTCATGAGAATTGCTCGTTGATTACTGGTCAAAGTGTGCGATTACGGTTGCTTGAGCCGGTACAAGTCGGAAAAACAATAATTCCTCCAAACACCACGATTTGTGGTGAAGCCAAAATACAAGGGGATCATTTGGATATTTCTATTCAGTCCTTGAAATATCAGGGGAATATTATTCCGGTGGAACTTACTGTATATGACACCGATGGACAGGAAGGGATTTTTATTCCCGGCTCATTGGAAATAAATGCCTTCAAAGAAATGGCTGGGAATATAGGTTCCAATATGGGAACGAGTATCTCTCTAACACAATCAGCCGGTCAACAATTGGTATCAGGATTAGGAAAAGGAGTTATCCAAAGCGGTTCGCAATATATGACCAAAAAGGTGCAAACCATCAATGTCAAATTAAAAGCAGGATATAAAGTCCTGTTGCTAATCAATCAAGAATAGATAGACAATTTTAAAATATTTAATAAATCATTCAAATAAGAAAAGTTCAGCTTCTCATAAACAACCCATTACAATGAATAAAATTAGATTATTACTGGTTCTGCATATTGGAATCCTCGTTTCAATACAGGCACAAACAACCAAAGGTAACTTTTACGAGGGATTAACCAAGAAAATCAGTTACGACAAAATGATAACGCCGTATGGCTTGGAGGTCACTTTTGATAAGACCGTTCATATTATTTTTCCAGCAGCTATCAAGTATATCGACTTGGGTTCTGTCAATATCATTGCCGGAAAAGCCGAAGGCGCGGAAAACGTTATTAGGGTAAAATCTGCCATTCGGAATTTCAAGACCGAAACCAATTTTTCAGTGATTACCGAAGAGGGCAGTTTTTATACCTTCAACGTGAAATATGCCAACGAGCCGCTTTTGATGAGTGTGGAAATGAAGGATTTCATACACGATGGCGATACGGTATCGCATCCAAACAATGCGCTGGAGGTATATCTCAAGGAGTTGGGTAACGAGTCCCCCATGATGGTGCATCTGATTATGAAATCAATTTATAAAAACAACCGTAGGGAAATCAATCAAATCGGCAGCCGGAAATTCGGCATTCAGTATCTGCTCAAGGGCATTTATACGCATGACGGGCTACTTTATTTTCATACCCAAATCACTAATTCATCGAATGTTCCTTTCGATTTGGATTTTATCACTTTCAAAATCATTGACAAAAAGGTAATGAAGCGTACTGCCATTCAAGAAACGGTTATTTTCCCAATCAGGGCTTTCAACTATGCCACACGCATTGCCGGAAAAAGCAGTGAACGTACCGTCTTTGTTATGGATAAATTCACCATTCCGGACGACAAGGAGTTTATCGTGGAACTGAACGAGAAAAACGGCGGTCGACATCAATGCTTTGTGGTGGAGAACAGTGATATTGTGAGAGCCAAATTAATCAACGAATTAAAAATCAAGTAAAATGAAAAGGACATTTTTAATCATTTTCGTATTTGGGTTTCTATTTGAATATTCCAATGCACAACGCTATTTGCCCGGGCAACAAGGCGTTCAACTGACTATTGGGACTGTAAATGGAATAAATCCCCAAAGGGCATTTTTTGGCGGCATAGCTATTTCTACTTACACGCAAAACGACAGCCGTTGGGTTTTTGGAACTGAATTTTTACAAAAGCAACTTGCATACGAGCAGATACAAATTCCGATAGCTCAATTTACGGGCGAAGGGGGTTATTACTACAGTTTCCTTGCTGATCCCAGTAAAACTTTTTTATTATCACTTGGTGCTTCGGGTTTAGTCGGATATGAAACCTGTAATTGGGGTAATAAAGTTCTTTTTGATGGAGCAACGCTTAGCAATCAAGACTTTTTTGTGTATGGAGGCGCATTATCGCTCGAACTTGAAACCTTTATCACCGACCGATTCATTCTTTTGGTCAATGCCCGGGAGCGGGTGTTGTGGGGTTCGTCTGTAGGCAAGTTTTCGACACAACTAGGTACTGGAATGAAAATTATTTTCAATTAAAATAACTAGAATTACAAACAACAAATTTTATGAAAAAGACAATTATTTTGAGCATGGTAGCTACCATGTTATTCCTATTCACAGGATGTGATGACAAGTTGGATGTCCAACAAGTGTATGAATTTTCTGTAAGCACTTTACCGCTTCAAAAGAAAATCAAAGTATGCGAAACCATTGAAATACGTTTTAAACTTATCCGAACCGATAAATACGAGGGCGCAAAGTATTATTTCAACTTCTTTCAGCCTGAAGGCAAAGGCTATATCCAGAATGAAAACAAGGATATACTTATCCCCAACGACACGTATGACCTTACGGGTGAAACTTTTAGTTTATACTACACTTCATATTGCCTTGATAAGCAAAAAATTGAAATTATCATTCGGGATAATTTTAATCAGGAGCAAAAACTAACTTTTACTTTTGAGAATGATAAAACAAATACATTTCCGCTTCTAATCAAGGATGGAAATCTCGTTAATCCGGAATAAATTTTTACTTTTTTCAGGAGTTGTTGCTCATTGAATTTGGTGTGCAACTATTCAACATTTTGAAAACGGGAACTAACTTTAGGTGGGCGAATCTAGCCTGAGAAAGTTATTCTCGTTTTTTATCATTTACAGGAACCTGTAAGCCCTTAATATCACCCACACGAAGTATAAACATGTATTCTATTGCACGAAGTGCTAAAACAACAATAACTTCTTTTAGCGGACAAATTATTTTATTCCAAGCGGTAGCAAATAATTTAAACGCTGAATGTAGTTTATCCACTGTCCCTTTTCAAAACTGTTTGTCTGTTTTTTCCTGGTTTCAAGAAATACGGTTTCTAAAAAAAACAGACTTATTGTTTTGGGGCATTAATTTCTGGTTCATAAGGCATAAATTGCAACTATCTTTAACTGTTGGAAAGCAGGAAATAAGTTTTCCATGAATCTTATTCGGAAAAAGAAAGAATCATTTCCCAAAACTTATTCTTACTTTTCAACATTATCAAACCCTGCCTCAACTCTTTTTTTTTGAGTGGATACCGGGACTCGAAGTGTCAGGCGAGAAAAAAATGGGTTGTGTCCGTTGTCGCTCTGAGGAAAACCTGTTATGATTTATTGATTCTTATCATTTTTTACACAGCATTTTTTACGAAAATAAAGTATTGTTTTGTAGCATATATAGCGTCCAAGATTGAGTGTAGTATTTCTGAATTTCCAACTCTTCCATGCTATTTCCAATGGAGAAGGAGTTAAAGCATAGTACGAATAAGATTCACTTAAATAAGTTACAACATTCTTTTATTACCTCTTACTTAAGTCTTTATTCATTTTTGTCTATTTTAAGTCCTTAGGTTTCTTAAATATAACAAGCTTTGGGGATGAATCAAAACAAGTAGAATTACGATTATACATTCCCAAACGAGAAAGCCGACATTCAAATATGGAAACACAACAATCGCATTATTTCAAATTTGCTTGCATTTGCATGCTAATTGCAATTATAAGCGTAACAATGGCGTATGGTTATAGCACTCATCAATCCCATAATGTGTACGCAGTTATTACGTCATTAAGCCCGACTAATACTAATGGGGAAGACTCTTCACTGATCCTATCCAGCAGGGTGAGTACCCTTGCCGGCAGTAGCACTCCGGGTTCCAACAACGGTACAGGTACTACTGCCAGCATTTCAAGCCCGTACGAAGTGGCTTATGATGGCACAGGTAATTTATACGTAGCAGACAGAAAAAACATATGATTCGGAAAATTGTAGTTTCAACCGGTGCAGTTACGACTCTGGCAGGCAGCACCACTCCTGGTTATACCGACGGCAAAGGTAATGCCGCTCAGTTTTATTATCCAACCGATGTAGCTTGTGATCGTAAAGGCAATTTGTATGTGATAGATCAGAATAACAATATGATTCGAAAGATAGTTATTTCCACAGGTGTAGTTTCTACCCTAGCCGGTAATACAAGCAATAGGAAAGCAGATGGTATCGGCATTCGTGTTCATTTTACTAATCCTTATGGCATAACATATGATGTTGCAGGTAATTTGTGTGTGACAGACAGTGGTAATCAGAGAATTCGAAAAATTGTCATTTCCACAGGCGTTGTTACGACCTTGTCCAGTAGTGGTTCTTGGAGTTCAACAGTTGGTATGGGTATTGCAGCGAGTTTATATTATTCTAGTGGTATTACTTCTGATGGTAAGGGTAATTTGTATGTTGCATATCTGGGTAGCTATAAAATTCGGAAAATAGTTATCTCCACAGGCAAGGTGAGGACTCTAGCTGGTAGCGGAAATAATGGCTCTATTGATGGTATTGGTACAGCGCCAGCTTCACAGTTCCATTGGTATATCCTATGATAACAAGAGTAATTTGAACGTAGCTGATCTAAACAATAATAAAATTCGGAAAATAGTTATCTCTACAGGCATGGTGAGTACTCTGGCTGGTAGCGGAAGTAATAGTTCTATTGACGGTATTGGCACAACAGCCTGCTTTCACGGTTCCATTGGTATAGCCTATGATGACATGGGTAATTTGTACGTAGCTGATCTAAACAATAATAAAATTCGAAAAATAGCTATTGCTACCGATGTGATTAGAATTCTACGAAAATGATTAAAAACACATCAATATTAACGTTGAGATTAGCTCAACAATGCAACAAAAAATACGCAATAAAAAACGAAAAACACTAAAGTGGCCACGATTCCTATTATTGAGAATTCGTATGGTAAAATATGCGTTAGTATTAATACCGTTGGTGTATCCTCTTTAATTTCAATTTCAATTGAACTCTTTTGTCCAAACCAGCCATGAGCTATTACTTTACATATACCAACAGGCAGGTTTACCTCTTTTCGCTCTCCTCGCTTAATCGAAAAAAAATCATTGTTTATCTCAATATGGACAGGCGTTAATTCAAATCCCCTTTTTCTGTAAATTATTAAGCTTCCCATAATATACCAATTGTGGTTATAAAATAGTCCATTTCAAGCTGTACTATTGTTTACGCCGTTGTAGACTAATAAATAGATCAATTAGACAAATCTAAATTAGACTTCAATATTATTTGTCAGCAACGGTATAATTTACTTCTAAATCTGATCACTTTACGAATGCTACGAGCACTTTTAAACTCACTGTCGCACGCACAACTAGGGCTAAAGATATAAGGTTCTCATTCTTCCTTTGCTTTTTTTCGTACCTTGTTAATGAGAAAAATAATCATTTTCAGAACCAACCACTACATTGGCAACAAACTTACAGTTTATTAGTTTTAGCTTTATCGACTCTTTTCTATTCTTAGCTGTAAAGTAAAATATGCAACTCTCAATCTCGGGTTAGAGAACTAGTGGCTTTGCATTCTAAGACATTTTGATCCACCAACAGGCGAACGTTGGAGGCACGTCGGTTCATCGTTTCCAAAATCCATCGGGCACAGCTGTATTTATTCTTTTAGCATTACTCTTTTTGAGTCGTTCTTTCATAGCAAAAATCACATAATGGTAGCTGAACCAAACAAGCAATAAAACACTAACAATACAAATTACATATACAGTAAATACAACGGCTTTTAAAATTATATTACTGGTAAACTCAATTAATAATTTCTTAACAATTTAACATTTATCCTTGTCAAATAATTTTATTTGACTCAATGTTCCTTTATATTTCACGGTAACACTCCATAAAATTAACAGCAATACGTTGTGCTAATTCAATAATAAATATAAAATCTTCTCATAACTTGTTATTTTTTTAATCATATCGATTTGACTTAATTATCGGCAAAGTTCAAAGAATAAAGTTCTCTTTTTACCGCCAATTCAGAAGCCATTTTCTAAAGCATGAATTTACACGAGTATCATTTGCCTTAAGTTTCTCATGAGTTGCCCCTAAGTCAGATTCTTTTGTATCATTTGAATTCGCATTTTCTATTCGTTGAGCAAATGCAATAAGCACATCGTTCTGTTCTTTAACATTTTCTTCAAAAATACCACTGTTTTTTTTTAAATCTTCCATTTTTCCATAATAAAACTCAACACTCCAACCAGATTGTTAATTTTCAAAAAGAAGCTCAATATAAGCCTCCAAATCATTTTACAATAATTCTTATAACCATGGCATCATTTTATATTCATATTTTGATTAATCTCAAATATATAAACAACTCATCCAATAACGATTAGAAGCGAATTAAACTAAAAATAGGATTCGTGCATTTACCATATTCTCCAAGTCTCAATCATATAAGACAAAGTTTAGAATAAATACTATCGCAAACAAACAATCTATGCTAACAAAATTGAAACAAAGAATAAGAGATTGTTGAAGCGAAAAAAAACTTGCACTGAAAAAGAAAAAAGAGGCCTTCTCATATAAATTGCGACTCACAACACAATAATCAAAATCTATATAATGAAGTCGTCTTGACTTTTTATAATGTCGCTCCTACTACGGAGCTTTATGTTCTCAATAATTAACAATCACTACCATAATACTATTCCTAAAGGAGCATTTTTAAGCTTCGGAGAAGCGTTATTCTGGTAGTGTTCATAAATTATGTTCTTAGGAGCTCCGTTAGGAGAGAAATTATAATCAATACAAAAGTCAAGACGACTTCAATCTCAAATTATTATCACAAAGAAACAACAACGCATCTATTGACAATTCAAACATCAGCAGTTAAGCCGCCCAACTTTGACAAATGAAATTACCTTTGTCGGATGAGAAAAAGAGAGCAATGTTTAGGGCCGAATTCAATAAAGTCTATATTACAAGCCACGAACCAAGTTACAACAACAGTATTTTGAGAAGACAAGAGCACATTATCTAATATTAATACCAACTCCAATGGAAGATGTTGGATATTTTTGGAAAGTATATTGACCGGACAGGGTTAGAAACCAAAAGAATTTTAACCGGAGACCTATAGTTGCGTTTGGCAATAGTTCACTTGAATTGATTTTTATTGGATCAGTCATATTATCGATTTGCATTATTGGTTTTCCAGCGCTAAGAACCGGAACTGTTGAACCATTGATCACTTGTGTTTTTGGATCGCCCAAAACGGGATAATTACCAGCTACCGACAAATCAAATGAGGTTTTGGTTACACCAAAGCCAAGATAGGGAGTAAAAAAAGCCCACTCCTTTGACACTAAAATATTTGCAGTTAAGGCATCCGCATCCATATTCATGCCTTGATTTGAATAATCAATAGTCGAGGGTTCATACGTATAACTACTACCGACCAATGTAGCAGGGGTAATCCGAGCAGAAGCCGGGAATAAATAATTTATACTAAATTTATTATATGCCAACAATACGGATGCATCAAGAGGAAGATCATTTGCACCCGGAATCCATTGCAAGAAATTATGTTTGACACCTAACCCCCACATTGATAAACCAACCCCTGACACACTGATTTTTGGGACAAACCTAACCGACACATCGTTAATGATAGGTAAACCTAACGTTAACTGAACACTGGCAGCTGGTATAAATGTTGATATTCCTGCTGGTGTAGTGAAAGAGGTGATTGCTCCTGGATAAAGTGGATTTGCAGCTCCATTTGCCAATGTTTGCGGCTGCATTAAATCCAGCTTAACTCCCTTTCCAGAACCTACCACTGTTGGAGCCTCTGTAACACCTTCAGTAGTTGTTTTTAGGTTAGTCAACCCGACAAGACTAAATGTTTGATTGACAGTTGGAACTTTGATTAGTCCACCTCCAACAGTAATATCAAACCCTAAAATATCATGTACTTTAGCTGTATTATACCAATTTAAACCTAAACCTGACGAAAAACAATTTCCAGCAGGAGTAAGATAACCCTGAGCCACTTTATTTAAATCGGCAACACCTGCTTTAAAGACATTTGATATATCGCTCTGTGCTTTAATTTTGGAAACGAACCCAGCTACACACACAATGATTGTCAGAGATACAATGAATTTTTTCATACTATACTATTTTTAAATAAAATAACTTCAATCCAACGAATAAGAAAGGATGAACAATCAGAGTAAAATTGGAGAAAGAATAAACCTACACCTTAAAGTTATTACCTCATTATTTCAACTTTTTTAGATATAGAATTATTATTGTCCAATGTCCCCACGAATATATAAATCCCGGCTGAATATCTATTGATATTCACCTTATTACTCCCCTTAGCAAGTTTAATCTTGCCAACACAAATTCCATAAGAGCTATAAATTGACAGCAGACCTACTGCATTTACAACTACATTAACTACCTCTTCTTTCGCTGGATTTGGATAAACACTCATTCTCGAATTTTCAAGATTGAAATTAGCATTTGTTATTACTGACGAACCGTAGTGATAATCATAATAATTGGTAGAAAACTCGAAACTACTATTTGCATCCCAGTTCGTGCTCCAAGTCATTACTCCTCTTAGAACCGGGTATGGACCTCCGAGCAAGGTATAGCTAATATCGGATCCTTTTGTTCCTTTTGTCAGATAATCAAGTGCCTCAACAACTTTAGCAGGAGTCATATATCCACCGGCAGGAGCAGCAGCAGGGCACGATGGTAAACCGACAGCAACCTGATCGGGTCTTAATCCATTGAAATGAAGACTTGAAGTTGTATTGAAACCGTTCAGTAACATTTCGGTCATTCCAACTACAAAATTTGGAGTGCCTTGGGCGTACGAAGCTCCATTGGCAGCAGTCTGGCTTCCGGTATTGTAAAGCTGAACGTGAATATAATCCAAGATGTCGCGGATATTCTCAACTACAATCAGGAACGAACCCCAGCCGGTGGTATAAGCCGATGTAGCACCTTGAATGTATTGAGTTTCGGGCGCAGCGGTAATAATAAAATCTGGCCCAAAATGATCGCTGATTGCGCGTATTGCTTTGATGATATTGCTCAACTTCGGATATGCCGCCTCATCATAAGTCCAACTGTTATTTGGGAATGTATAAGCCATTGTTCCTCCCTCAAAATCAAGGTCGATTCCATCAAATCCGTATTCTTCCACAATAGAAATAATTCCTGCAACAAACGTGTTTCTTTGAGCATCAGTAGACAACTCGATATGTCCGTTGGCACCACCAATAGAAACCAAGACCGGTTTTCCTGCTGCTTTCAAGGTATTGATATCAGCTTTCAATTGAGCATTATTGTTATTGTACGGACCTGCCCCCTGAGCCGATGTTGTTACTTCAAACTTAGGAATATACCCATCGGTCGTTTCAATAAATGAGCAATTTATTGAATTGAATTTGGAGCCGACCAAATCGGCCAATGTTTGCGAACCAAATGTACCATTGCTGAATGTTGTATGATGGTAACCCACTACCACCCAATCGGGAATTGGTGTAAATACACTTGGTGCTCTCACCGTATATTCTTTGGTGTAAGCAGTAATTCCAGCGGAATTATCTGTTGCAGTAATTGTAATAGTGTACTTTTTATACTCCGTAGGGGTAAAGGTACAACTATAGGTACTACCAGAAACAGTGGTGGTTTTCGATGTCCCATCTACAGTAAACGACACTCCGCTTATTGTACCATCGGGATCGGTCGCATTAGCTCCAATAGTAATCGCCGTAAACGAAGCCTGCTGTTCAATCGTTGTCGTAGGAGTAACCAGGCTTATAACCGGTTTTTTATTAGGACATCCGACACCTGAACAATTCACACGAACTGATCCATTAGCTGTACCTGTAATACTCTCGCCTGATGCTGTGGCAACAAAGGTGAACGTGGAATCAACGGTTGAAGGAATCCAATTTGCAGTCCAAGAATTTCCACTCTGATAAGTAGCAACAATAGTTTGACTATCTATCTGGAATGATACAGACTGTACGCTTCCCATAAGTATTGTCGCATCAGCAGTCAATGGCACGGCCGAGTCAATGGCAGCCGAAACGGAACCTGAGGTTATTGCGCTAACCGTAATTGCATTCTGCTGCGAGTTAAAATCACATTTCTCCGGTTTCGAGAACGTAGTGAATGTATATCCGTCTGTAGGATAGTAAGTGGTGTTGCCATTATCCCATGCATTTATCTTGACCGATCCACCAGCTCCACCAATATAGTCGCCAGTAAGCACATATTGATAATAACCGGTGGCATCCGTCGTGGCAAATAACGATTGATAACCGGCTGTGGCACTAGTCCAATTTAGAACAATCTGAACCTTGGTTCCTGAAACCGGCGTTGCTCCATTTTTCACATAGCCATAAATATACACGCTTTCAACTGGTACAAAATCGTTTACCGAGTTTCCTGACAAATTGGATATTGTTTTTGTTCCCGGATTAAAATTCATGCCGCTTACAGAAGGGGTCAGCGTATAATTCAAGCCAGCCAATATGTTTGCGAACGAATAATTACCGCTGGCATTAGTAGTTGTAGTCAATGTTTGACTATTACCGGTCAACGTTACAGTCACTCCGTTCAAACCTGTTCCATCCGATTTCTTGACTGAACCAGACATCGTGTAATACACTTTAGGTTTTTCGGTAAAGTTATTTGATGAACTGTTGGCAGAAAGATTTGTGAGCTCGATACTATCCGGTGCAAATGAAGAGCCACTGTAAACTGCTTTCAGCACATAATCCAGTCCATTGCTAACGTTTGTAAATGAATATGTACCATCGCTGCCGGTGGTTGCTGTTTTTATTGCACCGCCGGTCATGTTTATGGTTACGCCCGCGAAAACACTATTATCGGTTTTGCTTACAGTACCCGAAATAGTATAGTACTGCCCCATGAATGTTCCGGTGAAATTTGCAGTCACATTTTCTGTTACAGTACCCAAGTCAATGGTTGAAGGCGTGAAATTGTAATTCGTCAAATTTGGTTCAACGACACATGTTGTATTTTTAGGAATAGACAAGGTATAATTTCCAGTTGCATTGGTATTTGTAGTTGCAAGCACTGTAGAACCGGATTTCAATTTCACGGTTATACCTGAAATGGCATTGTTCAAACTGTCCTTAATTGCCCCACTAATTGTACACACGCCAGCCGTAGTATTCCAATCTACCTGATGAACTCCACTAAAGTTTGTCCAAGTGGTATCGGCCAACGGACGGAAATTATAAGAGAGTTTATCCCATTCATTGTTGCAAGCCACTTTTAATGTTGCAAGCGTTGTCGGCCCGTTCCTAAATTCATAATAACCGTTTGCATCAGTTCTGGTTGATTGATTGGCATAAGTATCCCAAGCATGTCCACCACCAATCCACGAAGGAGTGATCCGTACCAGTACATTTGCAATTGGAGTAGTTCCATCTTTCACATATCCAAATAGCATTGTTTCTTCAGCAATGATAAAATCGGGAGCAGTAACATTGGTACTTAGACCTGCGTAAACATTGTTTACAGGAGTGAAAGTTGCATTCGTCTTTGTTGGCGTAACGGTATAAGTTCCTGTTGCATTCAGCGAGTCAGTTTTATAAAAACCGTTCGCATCGGTTGTCAATGTGGCCGAAGACGAGCCGGTCAGATTTACGGCAACACCAGATACACCTGTACCCGAACTATTCTTCACATAACCGGATATACTGTATTTATTAACCGACAGTTTAAAGTTTTGGATCACATTGCCGGCCAAATTGGTGATTGCAATATCTCCAGTGGAGCATGTGAAACCGGATTTGGTTGCTTTTAAAGTATAACTGAAACCTCCCGGAACATTCGCGAAAGCATAATTTCCATCCGCAGAGATTACTGTTTTAATCGAATCAACACCTTTATATATTGCAACGGTTGTTCCCGGAAGCAAGGTGCTGCCATCGGCCAAGGTCAGTTTTCCGTTTATAGAGTATTGACTTGTAGAACCAATAACGCTCAAGGATTTGGACTCCTGCATAGTTGCAAAAGAATAGGCTGTATCTAAGAACACGGTGCCACTTTTGGCAATTGCAAGGTTGTAAGTAAGCCCCGGTTCAAGATCAATGAACGAGAATTTCCCATCTTCACCAGTTGTTGCTGTCGAAGCAACGCCACCCGATAACGTAACGGTTACTCCATTAATTCCGGCTCCTGTATTGTCAACAATAGTTCCATCAATTTTTAGTTTAGCTTGTTGGATATTGTTATAAACCGCTTTCATCAATGTGCCATTGCTGGCATCTTGTGTTACTTCCCACACCATACCACCGAGTAAATAACGGCTATTCAAGAACTTCACTTTTTCCGAAAGCGAGTTGGCATCGTCATAAGTCACAAATACCTTTGAAGTTGGATTGTACAAATAGGGGCATTTCACCACATCGTCCCAATATTCGGTAAATCCTGTAGTTGGAAGATTGAGATATTGATGTTTTGTGGCGGCTTTTCCATCTTTCAAATCACCATAATCAATTGAGGTTGATGCTTCGTTTGCAGGCGTAGTGCCGGTATCCCATGAACCGAGCATTGCTCCAGGTTTTGGATTTGTTTGATACAGGCCATGCGTTCCACCATCTACAATTCCTCCGAATATTTTTCCGTAAAACGGCAGTCCCATCACAATTTTATTGGCTGGGATATTTCCTCCGTTTTTACTCAAAAGAGTATCTATCAGCATCGAAGCCGACATATTCCGATTTTCGTCACTTGCATCTTTGCTATTGTACAATGGACATTCATGAGTGGCAACTCCACACCAATATCCGCCATAGTCATAGCTCATGGTTTGTATGTAATCCAAATAATTCAGGCAATTGTCGGTAACTCCAAATTTGGCCATTGTTCCTGGAAAAACATATTTATCCAACACATTAGCCGGATTTTGGGCGCTGGCCATAGTCAATAACTTGGTCGGACCAATAGCCGTACGGATGGATTTCATCAAACGGGTAAAGTTGGTGGGATCGTTGCTGGTATGTGGCTGGGCAGGAACGGCACTACCATCGATAGATTCCGTTCCATCCGTTCCTCCGGCTACCGGAAATTCCCAGTCGATATCTACGCCATCGTAAGTCGATTTATCAAGGAAAGTTTTACAAGCCCGCCCGAAAGCATCACTGGCAATTTGATTATCGGCAATAGAAGGAAATGCCTGAGCAAGCGTCCAACCTCCGATGGATATTTGTATCTGAATATCGCGACCAGTTTCATTTTTTACTTTTTTCCGGAGTTGTACCATTTGACCCAAAGCTCCCTTAGCTTTGTACGGAGCGGCAAGCCATTCGGCACAAGTGGAAACATAAGTTCCTCCGGTACCGGTACCCGTTTCTACATCGATTCCACCGGTAGGAAATTTCTGAATGTCGGCAAAATCATCCACGATTGCAAGCCCTACAGACTTGGCCACACCGCCTACAGTAATATTCTCAACAGACATTACTTTGCCATTTTTTCCCGAACGGTACGGTACATCATCATCAACACTTTTTGTACCATCTACATAAAACGGCATTACAAAAGCAAAAAGTAAGTTTGTAATATAGCGGGTATCAATGTCTTTCACCTGAAAATTGCGACCATAAGTGGCCCAGTCGGGATAATAATATATAATCTTTTTCTTGGGGCTTCCTGTTACGGCTTTGGCTGTAAAATCCAATGTTTCAGCCTGATTTATTGATGAATAATACTTGTATGCAGGTTCAAAAACATAGCCATTTTTCACCGGAGTAATCATATAATTACTTCCATCGGTCAAGTTAGGTGTTATATAATTACCTCCTGCATCCGTAAGAGCACTATCAGCTCTGTTCGATATTTTTAGCGCAACACCGGTTAACGGACTTCCATTCAGCAATATTTTCCCTGAAACACAGGTTGGTGCCTGAGCCGTAAAATTCACAGCAGTGTTTCCGGTCAGGTTTGACACAGTTTGGTCAGTGAATATCGAACCAGAGATGGACGGAGTGACAGTATAGGCCAAGTTCTGTTCCAGATTTGAGAATGAATAATTGCCACTTGCATCGGTAGTGGCAGTTGCAGACTTTCCACCCGTTAAAGCAACGGTAACTTCATTAAATGCGGTTATTCCATCGGCTTTTTTAATATTTCCGGAAAGGGTAAAGTATGAACCGGAATAAGTTGCCGTAGAATTCTGAGTCAACGTATTGCCTGCGGCAATAGTGATTGATGAATTATTTGCAGTAAAAGTATAATTTGCTTTAGTAAATGTCAGCGTATATGTTCCAGCTACAGGATTGAGCGTATAGTTTCCGGTGGCATTCGTAGTAGTTGTGTAGTTGGTTGTGCCTGTCAAGTTTACCGTAACATTTTGCACGCCTGTACTACTTGAATTTGTTACGACTCCACTAACTATTGTGCTATTGGGATCGGTAGCTATTATATCTGGTACCGTATTAGCAGCGGTAATCGTCACAGAAAGACTGGCCGGAGCAAAAGTAAGACTACCTTTAAGGGCAACAACACTGTAAGTTGCATTCGGAATTTTATCAATTGTGTACTTACCTGTATTATCCGTAATGGCTTGTTCGTAATAAGTTGTACCATTCATCAAGGCAATATGACATCGCGCAATTCCATTACCGACTGCATCTTTCACATAACCTGTAATTGAACATGAACCTTGACTTCTTGTTTGTAAGGTAAAATTATCAGGATAATAAGAATTTAACTGTTTATGTATCTCCGAATTGATATCCCATGTACTGAAAGAATAAGTACTGGAATATCCCCATGCAGGATCAATCGCTTCAACGCCCAATATCTCACAATACCTTAAATAAAAACCCAAACGATCGTCCGGACTGTGCTGATTTGAGCGAGTTGGACCAGACTCCAAGCCGCCATTTATTACATTAATAGTTACCGGGAAACCGGGAGTAAGTTTATCATTTGTTTTTTGAGGATCAGTTGGTGTCCACGCGTTAACCATAACATCATGACAGGATGGTTTGAGGTAGGTCATGCCCCAGCCTCCGGTTTGCGGAGTCATCCAAAACCACACGGCAGATTGGAAAAAAACGGTCCCGTCTTCCAACACCTTTTCCGGATTGTTTAAAAGAATGTTTTTATCTCCCAACACGTCCAGACTAAACGCACCGTAGTTATAGTTCCACGAAATTTGAACCGGTCCGCGTCCATAATACGATTGTCCGGATACTGGTGGATAATCTGTACTTCCGGCATCACAATATTGACCTGACATTGTTGGATTATAGCCAAATTCGCGTGGGAAACAATATCCCCACGTATATCTACCCACATAATCTGCCGCTCCGGGAACATACCCGCCCCACCCACCAGTAGTTTCGTGCGAGGTATTTGCCAGAAAAGCCGCAAGCTCTCTTTTTCTAACATCAATATCACCTTCGTTACAAAACAACGGGAATGTTGCAGCCGCATTCACCAAATTAGTGTATGAAAATAATGCCTTATTGGCTGGATTCGTGGCGAACTCTGTATTTGTTGCATAAGCGTTCCTATTCGGGAACATAGTATTAAACTGCGATTCTGTTATCAGGCCGGAAATTCCGATTGAATATGACCGAATGCAGATCAACAACAAAAATAGTATTAGATTTTTTTTCACAATACTCAAATTTTATAATTTAAATTTTATAAAATAGACTCAAAAAAACAGGCACAGTTATATTGCAAAACTGAGACATTGCTTTACAATCAATCAACTTGTTTTCAGTATCCAAGTATAAAAAGTGACCTCTTAAATGTCTCACAACCGACAAGACTTTCATGAAATCCCTACTAAATTTTAACAATAATGATTCCTATCAAGATTTAAGCATAATCAATTGTGTCTCATGACCCACTGCTTAGCGAAGTAATCGTTGAAAAAGAATTATCTGATAAATCTCACAATCCTTCTCAACTCATTTTATTTAAAACTAACCTCTTCATAACTCACAACAAACTCAACACGTCTATTTGCACTTCTTCCTTCAGGAGTTTTGTTGCTTGCTACCGGCATGGTAGCACCATATCCAGCTGCTGTAATGCGGTTTTCATCAACCCCCTTATTGATTAAGTAATTGCGTACTTCAGTAGCTCTTAGTGTTGAAAGTTTTTTATTTATTAGAGAATTGCCTTCACTATCGGCAAATCCTTGTACTTCGACTAAATATGTTGGATTAGAAACTAATATTGATACAATTTGATCTAAAATGGCATAAGATTCTTTCATAGTTACAACTGCTTTCCCTGCATCAAAAGTGATTCCTTTAAAAGTTTTATGTATTATTTTAACCCCATCCTGAGTAGATTTAGCTAGCGGTTTGGATGTATTTTGATCAGTTAATGTTTTTGACGAACCTTGATCATTAACAGACTTTGCTGGATTCTGACCAGCTGCCGGTTTAATTGAATCTTTGTTACTTATTGATTGGGATGAACTCTGTGTATCTGCAAGGTTGGATGAACTCTGATTAATATCAGGAGTTGAAGAAATTTGGTCAGTCACAGTTTTCAACGCACCTTGATTATTAACAGACTTTGCTGGATTCTGACCATCTGTCGGTTTAAAGGAATCTTTGCTACTTATTGATTGGGATGAACTCTGTGTATCTGCAAGGTTGGATGAATTCTGATTAATATCAGGAGTTGAAGAATTTTGGCCAGTCACAGTTTTTAACGCACCTTGATCATTAACAGACTTTGCTGGATTCTGACCAGCTGTCGGTTTAAAGGAATCTTTGTTACTTATTGATTTGGATGAACTCTGTTTTTCTGCTGGCGTGGTTGAATTCTGATTAGACATTGCCTTGTATCGTTGAACATGTTTATTCCGTTTAAGCCCAACTGACCATAATTCTTTTAATTGCCAACACAATCCGACCTTCACTCCCACTGCCAAAGGATTTACACTCGTAAGCTGATTAGATTCAAAAATACCATTGTAGACTCCATCGGATTGATAAATCTGTTTTGAATCAGGCGTTAATATACTATTTAAACCATAATTTATATAACCTCCTAAATAGAGATTCGTATTTTTCGACAATGTCAGAATACAACCAACATCTGCAATGCCTGCATAGGATGTTTTCAAGGATATATTGCCAGAATAACTATTCATAAGTGTACCAAAACCATGTTGAGGCATATTACCCAATTCCACGTTCCATTGGCTATAGTAACCTGTTGTTTCCATTGCACCTCCGGTAGTTTTATAATTGGCAAGCAGGGGGATGGATATCTTAGCACCTACAGAGGCTAAAAGACCGACTTTACTATTAAATAATTTTCGATATTGAACCTCTAAAGGAATATCCAAAAATAAAGCTTGCTGTTTTTCCTGCCAATCCTTATAATTTGTCTGAAAATCATAAGCATCGCCATCCGAATCGACATTTCGTGAACTCTCCAAATAGTTCAGCGTTGAATGCGCGCCGAATGACTGAATGCCAATACCTGATTTTATTCCCCACCTCGGTTTGAAAAAATAGCTATAAGAAGCATTTACGCTATAACCCAACTGTCTCTTCTCTGTTCCATTCTGAAGATTATATTCAAGGTTATGCAGTCCTCCACCAATGTCAAGATGCAGATACTGTCTTGTGTACTGAGCTTTAAGAGTGCCAAAAACAAGCAAGCTTACTCCTATTATGATTTGCTTTTTCATATTCATTATTTTTTGAAAGAGATTTTCACTTGGTTTATTTAGGTTCACAAGGACGAAACCCTGTGAACCTTTATTTATATTATTGTTTGACAATTACTTTAAATGCTCGTTCTATTCCATCTGTTGTACTTATACGTCCAATATAAACACCTTGGACAACTGGTAGATTAATTAAATTGAACTGACTTACATTATTGGAGAAATACACTTTATTACCAGCAACATCACAAATAGTCAGTTCTGCACCTTCTAATTTTTGAGCATCAAACCCGCTCAATTTAACAGTACATTCTTGACTTGTCTTAACCGGATTTGGATAAACAATGACTTTCAATGCCAATGGATTATTAAAGTCTTTCTGGCATGTTCTAAGTGTTTGTCCATCTACAGTAGTTAACTCTACTGAATACGAACCTACTAAACCTTCAGGATCACAATAGAATTGACTTGTAGCTCCTTCAATTGCCACATCATTCTTATACCACTGGTATGCTATAAAACGCTTACTGCTATTGTCGCACAATACAACATCATCAAACTTCTGAATAATATAGTTTTTACTAATATTGATTGTAAACTGGAATGAAAAACTTGCGCTTTCAACACCCAATGAATCTTTGAATTGTAAAGTTCCATTATATACTCCATCGGCAATTCCATTTGGAATAGCAAATGTCAGAGTTCCATTAGTTGAAGTGGTTGGCAAATTAGTATAACTGATATTTTGAATGCCCGCAGCAATTGCAGCTGCATCAAAAGTAATTTTATACTGAGTTGGTGCTCCTGACGTTAGTGAATATCCAAATTCAACACTTGTATTCTCGCAACCAACTATTTGAGTTCCATCATTTATCGGATTGATAGCAATCGCAGTTTCAACAGTTATGTTCACTACAAAGCTCGTACTTCCATTGGCATTAGTTGCAGTTACCAAATAGTTGGCGGCAGGAGTAGCGGCTGTTGGCGTTCCACTGATAATACCGGTGGCAACATCGAAGCTCAAACCTGACGGTAAACTTGGAT
>Ga0079306_1000949_pt1 | contig 22170 bp, 20 predicted proteins | sample Methanotroph_Enr_FD_79181 | JGI IMG/M metagenome (GOLD analysis project Ga0079306, IMG submission 79181) | Enriched soil microbial communities from Old Woman Creek wetland in Ohio, USA - Methanotroph_Enrichment_5 | ecosystem: Environmental > Terrestrial > Soil > Wetlands | place: USA: Ohio...
CCTAAATTCGCACTTCGTACCTTCCTTGCTTTAAACGGCTTACCCAAGCACGCTTTCTCCACGCACAACCGCCTATCGGAATAACAGGACTCCCCCCACGATGATCAGGATGCCACCCGAACCCTTCTCTATCCAGTGCGTATAGCAGTTCAGATACCGTTGGACCCGTTCGCTCCCTATGGTCCACGCAATGAGCAGATCCCAGCAAAGCACCGCGCAGACCATCCATACGCCGTACACGGCTTGGATCGCCTGGGGTGTGTTCTTGTCGACTATGACAGCAAAGAGACTGAAATAGAAGATGGCGTTTTTGGGGTTGAAAACTGCCGAGAGAAATCCCATTCTCAAGAGTCTGTCCCAGGGTTTGGCAGGACCGTCGCCCTGCCCGGTGGAGTCAGCGCCGAGGGTGCGTTGAGAGGCTTTCAGCAGCATGGTGCCCAAGTAAAGCAGGTAAAGTGCCCCTATGACTTTCACGGTCTCAAAAACAATCGGGTTGCTCTTAAGGATGGCGAAGCCGGTGAGTGCGAACAGGATGTACAGACCATTGGCTGCGGCAATCCCGACGCACACGCCCATCGTTCTCGATCTCCCCTCCCTGACAGTAGTCCCGACGATGAGGAAGAAATCGGGCCCGGGACTGATCAGGGCCAGGAAGTGCGCGATTGCCAGAGTTCCGAACTCCAGAAGATATTTTGACATGATAACCCCCGAGTACTTTTCATGGAAGGTACCCGGATGCCTGCAGAAAATATTGTATGAAATTGACTTATTCTTTCGATCGTTGTTGGTACTGGCGGGGAGTTGCTGCGACGATACGGCGGAAGGTCTTGTGGAGATGGCTCTGATCGGCAAAGCCCGTCTCTGCCGCGACGGTAGCAAGGGAGAGCCCATCGAGCAGAAGCCGCTTCGCCCGTTCGATGCGGGCGTTCAACATGAATGCGTGGGGCGGCAATCCCACGCTTTTTTTAAAAGTTCGCAGCAGATGGTAGCTGTTGCATCTGAAGGTAGCCGATAGCTCCTCAAGGGTGAGGTTCAACTCAGCTCGCTGCTCCAGGTAGCTTTTTACCTCTTCGATGATGCCAGACGGCTCGGTGTGACTCGACGTGACAGCACGATCGCAGGTCCGGGTAAAAAGATCGCTGGCAAACTGGGTCAGTTGTTCGGTTTTTTCGAGAGGGAGGGCTTCGCTGACCAGAAGACTCGCCAACTCGACAAGCGATCCGAACAGGGCAGCGCTTTCCAGGAGGACTGGGCCTGGAATCGAGAACCTTTCCTGCTTGCCGAACAGCTCCTCCTGAAGCGACTGGCACCACCGGACATCAAGGTACGTCATTATGTAGGAGCGAACACTCCCCTCCAGAGGGTTGCAACTGTGCACAACTCCGGGAGGGATGAGAACTAAGAAGCCAGGAGATAGGGCATACTTTTTCTCCCCAACGGTGGTCAAGGTCACGCCGTCAGTCACCACTCCGACGCAAAACTCCCGATGGCTGTGCGCCTTGTAAACCTCGGAGCTCTGCCTCGTTGATCTCACTTCGACAATGGGTACCTTTGCATCAGTCCAGAAGGTATGGCTAGCTCTCATTTAACTTTCTCGCAAACATCCCCATAAAATATTTTGGCTGCCGTCGTAGTGCTTACCCCAGGTGAAGTGGCAAGTGTGCGGGCGTAACCTTGCTGCACCAAGTACCCTACCATCCATCACAGGCGGTTTCAATCTAATCTCCTAACGACCCGCGGGCCCCAAGGGGTGTCACGACTCACGCGCAACTATCGCTAACTGCCGGTCCTATGGCCGTTCATGCTTCATGCAGGAATTTTGGTATAATTATATTTGCGTTTTTTAACCTTGCCCAAGTTCAATAAGGAGACGACACATGAAAAAAGAAATGCTGGGGACAGTTTTCCTCTCGGTACTCGTGCTGGCCAGTTTCTTACAGGGATGTGGAAGTAGCGGCGGGGGCGGGACCACGCCGACCGTATCAGGAGTTGCTGCAAGCGGTGCCCCGATTAGCGGTACTGCCTTTCTCAAGGATGCTGCCAGCCATCCGGAACTGAGTACGACCATCAACTCCCAAAATGGGGCGTATTCTTTCAATGTCACCTCAATGACGGGCCCGTTTCTGTTGAGAACGGGCTCACTCTACTCGATGAGCCGCGGGACCGGCACCGCCAACATCAACCCGCTGTCCAACCTCATGGTGGCAGATATGGGCGGATTCACCAACATGTCATCCCTCAATGCGTTTTACCGAAATCCAGACGCGACAAAAATGAGTACGATGTTCTCCAATTTCAGCACAGCCAGGCTGCACCTGCGCCAGAAGATGGGGCCGTTGTTTAGCACCTACGGCATCGCCAATGCCGACCCGATGTCAGGACCATTCACCATTGGCCAGGGAATGGACAGGATGTTCGATGATGTAAAAATGACCATAGATGCCAATGGAAATGTGACGATGATGTACAGCAATGGGACCCCGGTGTTCACGGGACAGATGGGAAACATGACAGGAGGAACCATGATGTCGGGTAACATTGTAGCCCCTGGCGCCGGTCCGACAGCAAGCGGCATCGTTATCACACCGAGTTTCGCCAAACTTCAAGTGAGTGGGACCCAGCAGTTCACCGCCAACATCCCCGTCACCTGGTCTGTCACGAGTGGAAGCGGAGGTAGCATCGGCTCGGGAGGTCTGTACACGGCTCCCGGCACCCAAGGGATGTTCCTTGTCAAGGCGACGAGTGTTGCCGACCCCACTAAATCGAATACCGCAACTGTGCAGGTAGGCAGTATGGGGATGACGATGTAGGTACCAGTTCCAGAGCCACACCCATGGAATCATGCGCGACTCGTTCGATCAGGGACGTACATAGCAATATAAAGGGCTCTCGGGCATAGCTTGGGAGCCCTTTCCTTTGGGGGACGAAAAAAATTGATAACTGCCAATCTTATGGCAAGCTTTCATGAATGCCTAGGCACTCCCGTCGCGCTGTCCCATCATTTGCCACCTAGGCGCGCTTTAAGACGATTTCCCTTCTCCCTAACCGGAGGTGTAAATATGGATGAAACCCTCTCGTACGGTAAGCACGGCCCTAAGGTGCGGCACCTCCAGGAATTGCTGAACATATCGCCTTACGGCCCCTCGAGTAGAAGTCGATGGCATCTTCGGACCGCAGACAGAGGCCGCTGTCCGCCTTTTTCAAGGATCTATAGGAAATCGGATTGACGGAGTGGTAGGCCCCCTGACGTGGACAGCGCTAAAACGAAGGACAACCACTCCTGATATTACGGCTGCTGCGCCGGTTACCTTTCCAGAGGCACGTTGGATGCCTATTGCGTTGCGAGAAATAGGGCAGAAAGAAATAAAGGGTATCCAACATAACCCGCGAATCATTGAGTACCACGATGCCACAACCCTTCATGCGGCAGCTGATGAAATAGCTTGGTGTTCATCTTTTGTTAACTGGTGTCTTCGGGAGGTGGGTATTAAAGGTACGGGTTCGGCAGCAGCTGCAAGCTGGCTAACTTGGGGCAAGCCGTCGGAAGCCAAACCAGGCGCCATCACCATAATTCACAGCATCGGTACGGTCAGCAACAGACAAACTGTGACAGGATACCATGTTGCTTTTTTCCTCCGAGATGATGGGTCTCATGTCTATTTATTAGGGGGAAACCAATTGAGTCAGGTGAAGCGTTCAGGGTTTCCGAAAAAGGCTTGGCGAGTAGCGGGTCACCGCTGGCCAGGGCTGGACTAGAAAGGAGGCTACATGCGCATCATCACACTTCTTTTGGTTGGGACAGTTTTTTGTGTGGGTATTTTAGTTGCAGGTGCGGACGATGGTGCCGAGAAGTTTTGGAGTGAATTCAGAGGGGCTGTGATAAATTACAAATTTGATAAAGTCGTTTCCCTGACCCATTTCCCATTCGAAATTAAAGGCTTAGATGAGTATCAACCGCCGGAATACCACGGCAGGAAAGGGTTCCGAAGGAACTACGAACGAATACTCGTCACGCCTTTCGTGGTTGAGCCAGGAGATAAGCTGCTACTTGGCAACATGCTTAAGTTGGTTCAGAAGAAGACGAAGTTGACTAGAAAGGACTACCTGACTGCTGACATAATCAGGATCGAGCAATTTGAATTCGAACGAATTAAAGGCCGGTGGTTCTTTACACGTGCATATGTGGAGGAGTAGGTCAATATTGCCGGCAGGTCTTCCCTTTGCTATTTAGAAGACAAAAATAAAGTTGGCAAGGTGAAAGCTGGCGCACAAGGCTGGCGGTAGTTGCCTCAAAGGCGAACGACGAGACTATGGCGATTGACCGGCCAGGACTAAATGAGGGCAGGCCATCTGGTAGAAATGGCCTGCCCCCTTACTCTTTCCGGTTACCTCCATAGTATCTTGCCGGCCCATTCGGTAAGGGTCAGGAGTTTCACACCGTAGGTCTTCTGCAAGGCCCCGATGTCGACATGGTAACCCACGCGGTCGAACCATTCATACATGGCGGCGAAGTCTCCGCTCGCCTTCCTTACTTCCTCTAGGGACGTCCTTTCGAAAACCACCTTCTTGTCCATCGCCTTGCCGATGATGTCCGCTGTTTCGGGCATGGTACGCTCGTCCCCGGCGATGTCGACCTCGACCCCGTTCATCCTCTCGTGCTGTTGGAAGGCAAGTGCACCGAATTTGCCGATATCCTCCAGGGCGATCATCTGCAACCTGGTTTCCGGCGCCAGCGCCAGACGCAGCTTGCCTTCCATGATCCCCGGCTTGAACCAGGGCGAGAGGAAGTTCTCCATGAAAAACACCGGCCGCAGTATCGTATAGGAAGGGAAGGCCAGCGAGCGGATCTTCCCCTCGACGCGCCACTTGTTGTCGAAGTGCGGTATGCCCGTGCTACGGTCGGCCGAGCCGACCGACGAATAGACGAAATGCCGGATGCCGGTCTTGCGAGCTATTTCCGCAAAACGCATACCCTGTTCCTCCTCACGGGCAACGCCTGCCTCTAAGTTGCTTTGCACGGCGTACGCTCCCCACGCTCCAAAAAGCGCCCGCTCCAATGATTGCGGGTCGTCCAATTCTCCTTTTATCACCTGGGCGCCCAGTGCGGCCAATGCCTTCGCCTTATCCCCTTGCGGGTCGCGGGACATTGCCCGGACCTGGTATCCATCGGCGAGCAACTGCCGTGCGATGGCGCCGCCCTGGTTGCCGGTCGCACCGGTTACCAGGATGATGTCTTTGTTTCTATCCATAACTTCCTCCTTGAGACCTCGGAAAATCCGGCCCGGCACTCGCGGGCCGTACTACCTTTCATTCTAGCAGAGAGGGCGCCGCTTTAACATCGAGCCGTTGCGGGTGCGGATGCGGGCCGAAGCCGATTCGCGGGTCCTGTCAACCCGAATTGTCAGCTACTTGGTCGCCTGTTAAGTTGCGCATGTCTTCATGGTGCCCCCTGAGCGTTGCCTGGAAGCCTCTCTGAGTATTGCGACACAGTTTGTGATATTGATTTTTACTTGCATCAATATCAACGAGGCATATAATGACCTCTATGCCATCTGCGCAACAGAGGAGGAAGGCCATGAAACGAATAGTTTTGGCGATAGGAGCCCTCCTGATTTCGGCACTGCCAGTTTTGGCTGCCGAAGGGATGGGAGCCTCAACGATGGACCAGGACCAGCAGGGACAGAAGGATGAGTGCCTGCTCGTGGCAAGAAACTGCAGTGATAGCGTCGACACTATCCAGCAGAGGATAAATCGCCTCAACCGTGAAATCGGCAAAGGGAGTGCGGTCTACACACATGACGAACTGATGAAGCTCAACTCCCAGTTGGACGATGCCGAAAAAACAATGGATATTCTGCTTACCAACGGCGGATCCTGACGGCTCATCCCGCCGACGCAGGCGGTTCACCATTGTGATTACTTGTCGAGAGAGCAAACTAGCGGTGAGCCAACGTGAAAAACATCGGGCCGCATTTCCTTAGGGGGGCAAGGCTCCCTGGCTGGTTTGGCGGTCCAGCGAAATAAAAGCCCCGATTGGCGCATCATGCCAGTCGGGGCTTTTTCTGTCTTCGCGCTATCTGTCGAGATGCCCTGTCAGCAGGTCTCGCAACTCTGGCCGCAGCGGCATATATTCCTACTTTTTACTCTGAAGAGTATAATGGAGGGTGGAGAAAAGGAGGTGAGTATATGAAAACTCTCGATATCATTGTCACGGCACTGATCGTAATTGGTGCCCTAAACTGGGGTTTAGTGGGATTCTTCGGTTTTAACTTGGTTGGTACCCTCTTCGGCGAGGCAACGGCATTTAGCCGTGTGATATATGCTTTAATTGGGCTAAGCGGCCTTTACGAAGCATACAGTTTCACCTTTGGCTATAACGCAACGCATCATCGCTGGTGTGAGCTCACCGGACATTAAGCATGCTGCCGACGCAGCCGCAATTTCTGGTGACTGCGGAGTCCTGTAGCAAGATAATTTTAAAGGCGTGGTCTTCTCCGATCATGCCTTTTCTGTTTTTGGGCGATGCGCTTTGTAGGGCTTGAAACCCGACTCATAGATCTAAGATCAAAAACCGATACCCTTGGGTCAGGCCAGCGAACCGGTGTAGTAGAAATGAACGTTTTCACGCAGAGGAACAACCCGTGACCCAGCTATAGGCATAGGCTCAGCCGGATTTCTCCCTCAGAGATACTCTTTTTGGTTGCTCGCAGCCTCAAGTTTGGATACTGTGAGGTGAAATTATATGAATGTTGGGGTAAGACGAAACGCCCATCTAAGCGGGGGCGGTCAAAGCGATGTCCTGATCCGGCCCTATGCTTCTGATAAATATCCAAAATGAAAAGACTGAGGGGATTAATGCAGATTACGAGATTTAGATGCTATGTGTTGCTTTCGTTGGTGTTGGCTTTATTATGCGTGGTGGGTTGTTCGAGAATACGACAAACAGTGGCGCCTCTCAGGTCGACGGATACCTTTGGCGAGTACGCAGATAACAACAAGATCAGATATGAAGAGGGGACAATTGCAGAAGCAAATGCAATCTACTCGGCGTTGGACCATTCCATAACCCAGGTTGAGAGGACCCACTACGGTAAGTTCAAACAACCGGTTGTTGTTTACATCTGTGCCTCTCAGAAAAGATTTGAAGAAATCACCGGTGCGACAAGTACGACATATGCAGGAGTGATCGATAAGCTGTACATATCGCCGCTGATGCTCAGCCAGCCTAATTGGCAACACATATTGGGCCACGAACTGTCCCACCTTCATCTGGTTGACAGCATTGGGTTGAAAGCCATGGCATCTTTGCCGGTTTGGTTTAAGGAAGGCCTGGCTGAGACAACTGCAGACGATTGGTCGGATAAATACACTTACGGATATGTGAATGTGAAAACCGCAATAGTGAATGGCAAACATTTCAAACCAACCGAAGAGAACTCGATTTTTTCCAGTGAGGCAATGCCGGTCGAGTATAGGCAGATGTTCTATCCGCAGGCTTCTCTATTTGTGAATTATCTCAGGTTGAGAGGACCTGACAAACTAAAAGAAATGGTCACCATGATCGAAGCAGGGCATTCATTCAAAGAAGCCTTCAAAGCTTCCTATAAAACTACTACGGCCCGAGCATTTAACGATTTCAAGACCTGGGCGGGCCAAACTATTTGAGCCACCCACACCCCGGAGCGACGCGCTCGGAGGAACCATGCGTTACTTCCACCGTATCGGCAGCCGAACCTATACTTTTTCCGGCCTGAAAGAGCTGCTGGCAAAGGCGAGCCCGGCCCGCTCCGGGGATGGTCTCGCCGGGGTCGCGGCCCACACCGACGAGGAGCGCATGGCTGCCCGGTTCTGCTTGGCAGACGTGCCGCTCTCCCAGTTTCTCAACGAACCGGTGATTCCCTACGAGTCCGACGAAGTCACCCGCCTCATCGTCGACAGCCACGACGCCCGGGCTTTTGCCCCGATCAGCTCGCTCACCGTGGGCGAGTTCCGCAACTGGCTCTTAAGCGGCGGGGACGGCATACTGCCTGAAACGGCATCCGGGATCACCCCGGAGATGGCCGCAGCCGTCTCGAAGACCATGCGCAATCAGGATCTTATCCTGGCGACGCAGAACGTACGGGTGGTCACCCGTTTCCGCAACACCCTCGGCCTTCCCGGCCGCCTCTCCACCCGGCTGCAGCCCAACCATCCGATCGACGACCCGAAGGGAATCGCCGCCTCCATCCTGGACGGTCTCTTGTACGGCAACGGCGATGCCGTGATCGGCATCAACCCGGCCAGCGACAACCTTGCCACCATCACAACCCTACTCACCCTGATCGACGACCTGCGCCAGAACTACGAGATCCCCACCCAGTCCTGCGTCCTCAGCCACCTTACCACCACCATGCGGGCCATCGAACAGGGTGCACCCGTCGACCTTATCTTTCAGTCCATCGCCGGGACCGAAAAAGCGAACACGAGCTTCGGCATCAACCTGGCCCTGCTGCAGGAAGCCTGGGAGGCGGGGACTTCACTGGGACGGGGAAGCATCGGCAACAACGTGATGTACTTCGAGACCGGCCAGGGGAGCGCCCTTTCGGCTGAGGCGCACCACGGGGTGGATCAGCAGACTTGCGAGGCGCGTGCCTACGCGGTCGCCCGCAGGTTCAGCCCGCTTCTGGTGAACACGGTGGTGGGGTTCATCGGACCGGAATATCTCTACGACGGCAAGCAGATCATACGGGCGGGGCTTGAGGACCATTTCTGCGGCAAGCTGCTTGGCCTCCCCATGGGGTGCGACATCTGCTACACCAACCACGCCGAGGCCGATCAGGACGACATGGATACGCTCCTTACCTTGCTGGGGGTCGCCGGCGTGAACTACATCATGGGAGTTCCGGGTTCCGACGACATCATGCTCAACTATCAGAGCACCTCGTACCACGACGCGCTGTACCTTAACTCCGCGCTGAAGCTGCGGCGCGCGCCTGAATTCGAGGCATGGTTGGAACGCATGCAGGTTACCGACGGCACGGGACGGCTGATAGAACCGCCGCCGGGCCAGCCGCTGCTGACCCATGCGCGGGAACTTGCGGAGGAAATGTGACTACGCCAGGCGAACACGACCCCTGGATCGCCCTGCGCCGCTTTACCGGGGCACGCATCGCCCTGGGGCGCTCAGGCGTCAGCCTGCCTACCAAAGCCGTGCTCGAGTTCGGTCTGGCGCATGCCCAAGCCAGGGATGCCGTACATCTGCCGCTGGAACCCGAGGAGCTGATTGCACAGCTAACCGAGGCAGGCATCGAGCATGCACTGGTGCACAGCTCGGCTCCGGATCGCTCCAGCTACCTGCGTCGGCCGGACCTCGGGCGCAGGCTCGACCAGGAGAGCAGGGAACGCCTGCAGGGTTTAAGGGGGACCGGTCGGCCGGACGTCGTATTCGTTATAGCCGACGGCCTTTCGTCCTCTGCGGTCGCCAACCATGCGGTCAGGCTTTTGCGGGAGGTGGTTGCGCTTCTGGGGGATTGGTGCCTGGCGCCGGTGATCGTTGCCGTACAGTCGCGGGTAGCACTCGGGGACGAGATCGGGGAGATACTGGGGGCGGAACAGGTCGTGATGCTGATCGGGGAGCGGCCCGGTCTGAGTTCGCCGGACAGCCTGGGGGTCTATCTCACCTATGCGCCCCGAGTCGGCCGCAACGACTCCGAGCGAAACTGCATCTCGAACGTGCGGCCGGAGGGACTGAACTACGGAGCCGCGGCCCGAAGGCTTGCCTGGTTGCTGGATGCAGCCAGACAGCTTAAGCTCTCCGGCATCCACTTGAAGGACGAAAGCAACCTGCTTCCGGAAGAGTAGGTCATAGTGCCACCGAAGCAACCGAAGGGGGCGCCCATAAAAAATCAGCTTCTGTGCTGGTTAGTGCAGAAACTTGTGAGTTTATGGGCGCCCCTTTTTGAGATCGGCAGCTGCACCAGATGCGTCGCTTGCTGGTGTTGCTAACTTTGCAATAGCCGTTTAGAAGTACAGATTCAGCAGTAATCCGGAGCTGATGGTGCCCACGGTGAATCCTTCTTCGGTACTAGTGGCGCTCAATGTGCTCGTGGTCGAATTCGAGGAAGAGTGGGTCTTTTCGTATTGTGCAAGTACGCCTACGTGACCGGCAATGCTCAAACGTTGCATCGGAAACCATTCCAGCCCGATACCGCCCTGTAAGCCCGCGGTGCAGAATTCAACAGGTGGGGAAAGACGTGCCCGTTAAGATTCGCACACGCCTACGGCCGCTGGACGGGAATGCTCAGAACGACTTGGACCAGAGCAGGATGACGTTACTGCCCCGGGTGCCACTCCTAAGGAGCGTGGAATCGTAGGTGTATTCGAGGTGCATCTCGGAATGCCAGAAAAAGCCGCTGGTGAGTCCTGCGGTGAGCGCCTCGCCGGTCTCGGTGAGGAAGTTGCCGGGTGTCTGCGCCGAGAATACCTCCCGGGTCACCCTGGCGTAGGTGCCACGCAGGTGGAAGTAGAGGAAGGAGAAGATCTCGCGCCGGTATTCCAGGGCACCGATCAGGTAGTCGGCAACAGGAAACTGGCTGAACATGGCGCCGGGGAAAACCTGGCGCTCCATGTCGTCGGCTTCGGAGGGGATTGGTCCGCCGCCGATACGGAAGGTGGAGAATCGGTCGAGAGTTCCGTAGGGGGCGAAGCCGCCATAAAAGCTGGTGATGAGGCGATGCTTCTCGCTCAAAAGGGGGATGCCGGTGGCGACGTTCAAGTACCCCGAGAGCTTCAGGTAATCGCGCGTGGCGGCCTCGGGAAATGTTGCCGCGCCGTAGTTGGCATCGGACCAGGTGCCACGGGTAAGGTACTCGGCATCGAGTCCTGCGGCCATCCCCTCATGCGGGAGTTCCATGAGGTTGCGGCGCAGTCCGTCGTACCGTATCCGGAAAAGCGGCCCGTGCACCGGCGTGTCGGGAGGAAGCAGCACCCCCTGCCCCGTGCCGGTGAGACGTTTGGAGTAGAGGTAGCCGGCCTGATAGTAGAGCTGCAGCCGCAGGTCGTTGTCGATCTGAAAGGGGGCCACCGGCAGACGCCAGCCGGCCCCCAGGCGGAGGTTCGCGGTGCCCCACTTGATTGAAGTCCCGGGAACATCCTTCCCGGCATCGATCTCGGTGGCGGCAAAGGGAATGGTGTTGTTGTCGACGTGTCCCAGCAGCTGGAACTGCCCGCTGGTCCGGGAAAGGTCCACCTCGTTCACGAGAATGCTGAAAACGCCGCGGACCCGAAGGTCGTGGAAGCGGTGCTTGTAGTAGAGGGCGCCGATCGGAATGAAGCTGTGCCCTGCCAGGTCCGGAGCGAACAGCGAGCCCCCGAAGACCAAGGCCCTGGTATTTTCCCGGTCACGCTTCGGCAGGGCATACTTGCGCCCGAGGCACTCGATGTCGCACTGCTCCCCGGCCAGCGGCGTGCGGTACTCGGACGGGTCGGCGGCGCGCGCCGGGGCGGCTGCGCAGATGAGGAAAAACGCCATGACGAGAGCGCAGAAGAAGCCCGTCGCCCGGGAGCAACGGCACCTCCGCGGGCTTGCTTGGTATCCGGCACTGAATTCTGACGGCTGGTCGCTCTCCCGGGCGGAAAACGAAAATGCCCGGATGACACAGCCGATGCTAAATGCCTTTTCCATAGGGCAACGCACTCTGCAAGCGGTTCATTGACGGACCACAGACAATTGCTTCCGATGCTAATAGGTAAATTATCTCTCTCTTTGACAGAGAACCAAACAAAAAATTAGCGAAGCGGACAAGGCGGGAGACTTAGCGGGACGCAAGCAGATCAACCCGCGTCCCGCCCGGGGGCTACCCCTGAGTTCTCGATCAGTTACTCAGGACCTTCAGCCATCCCTCCGGACAAGCCTTGGTATACGGATAGTAAAGGTCGGAACTCTTGCAGTAGTACAGGTAGCCGCTGTCTGCGGGCAGCGCATCCTGGTAGATGATGGTCTGAGTCGGCTCGTAAACCGGCGCATCGTAATAGCCATAGGGATACCAGAAAGGACTTACCAAGACAGGTGCTATGAAGAAGCTGCCCCTGAAGTGACCTCCGCGGTGTCCCCTGAAGTGCCCGCCACCCCTGAAGTGCTCGCGACCCTCGAAGTGGCCGCCCCTAAACCCTCCGCCGTGCTCAACGTGCATGGACCCGCCGCCTCTGAACCCGGCGGCATCCGCCGGCAAGGAATACCCTGCCAGAGCAAAACACAGAACAAATAGACAGACGATTCTTCTCATGTCCTCGCCCCCTATCTTCTCTTTTACCTCCTACTTACAGTTACATGGTACTCCTCAAATATGCAGAAAATATGGAAATGTACCGCCGCTTTGGGGTGGGAGGCTCGGTCTGGAGGACAAGTCCTGATCTTGTGAAGAAAGAAGAAGGGGTCACTTTGGCACAGCAGGGGGGCTTCAGTCACTTGGGGACTGCTGGCCAAGTCGACAGACTTTTAGGTTGATCGGTGCCTCAAATTTGGATACTTTACGAGGATCTTAAATCCAATGGAGGGACTTCGATGAAAAAGTTAGCTCTGGTGACCGTTGTTGTGTCCAGCCTTGCCTGTGCCGCAGGTGCATTCGGGGCCGACCCGATGGCCGGTGTGGATAATCTTTTGAACAAGACGACTGAAGCTGTGGACCAGGCGACCAAGTCTGAAGCGGATTTGAAGGCAAAGGCTGCCGAGCAGGAGGCTGAAACGAAGGCCAAGGCTGCCGCTACCAAAGACACGGCGGCTAAGAAGACAAAGGACGCAGCCGACCAGGCGGCCCAAAAGAAAGCAGACCTGAAGGCCAAGGCCGCTGCCAAGCAGGCTGAGTCCAAGGCCAAGGCGGCCAAGGACAAAGAGGCAAGGGAGGCCAAGAAGAAAAAGGCGAAGGACGCCGCGGCCAGCGCCAAGAACAAGGCGGGCGCCGTCGTAAAGGATGCCAAGGATACCAAAGACGCGGTGGTAAACGACACGAAGGAACTGGCGAAATAGAAAACTGAACCCGATGCACCGTTAGCACAAGAACGCCCTTTGGCCCGCCCGAAGGGCGTTCTTGTCGTTTAAGGTGCCGTGTCCATCACGTCTTTTTTCCCCTCCAAAGCGTTGATCCGCACCTTCAGTTCCGCCATGCGCAGCTCCCGACCGACAAAAAGACGGTTCATCCGATGAAGCTCCGCGTTCGTTTCTTCCAGTTCAAAAGTCCTCTGCTTCACCCGTTGCTCGAGGTCGTCCTTGAGCCTGCGAAGCTCTTCTTCCGCCTGCTTCCGTTCGGTGATATCGGTGAACATGGCAAAAGAACCCTGAAATGTATGGCTGTCGTCGAAGATGGGCGTGGCCGAGACCAGCGTCCAGACCGTTTCCCCGTTTTTCCGGTGGAACCGGCGCTCGAAATTCTCCGACAGACCGTGGTGACGGTTTTCAATTTTACTGCGATGGTCGGGCGCATCCTCCTCGAACATGAAGTCGGTCATCGGTCGGCCGTTCAGCTCTTGCGCGGAGTAGCCAAGCATTTCGGCCATCCTGGTGTTGACGAAGCTGGTCAGGGAATCCCGCCCGAGCACCCAAATCCCCTCGGTGGCCGTGTCCACGATGCGGCGGTACCTTGCCTCGCTTTCCCACCGTTCCTCCTCCGCCCGTTTGCGTTCGGTGAGGTCATAGGTCAGTCCGACGAACCCGGTGGGCTGGCCGTTTCCGTTGCGGAGCGCGGTCACGGAGAGCAACACCGGCACACGCGCCCCATCCTTGCGAACGAAGGTCCACTCGTGCTCTTCCGGCAGGTTGCGCCGGGGACGCGCCGTAAACACCTCGAATCCGGGCGGGACCGTTGTGCCAAGTTCCACGGTCAACTCAAGGGCGCGCTGCGTCACCTCCGCCGGATCGTGCCAGTACGCAGGTGTCTGCGTGCCGACCACTTCGTCGGCTGTGTATCCGAGCAGCCGTTCGGCGGCGCGATTAAAGCTGCTGACGAGCCCATCGGAAGCTGTGGCAATGATACCGTAGGCCGCGTTGTCGAGAATCGTCTGCTGGAAAAGGGTGAGCTGGCGCAGGTCATCCTCCCGCTCCTGGATCACCTCCATCATGGCGTTGAAGCCCAGGCCCAACCGGCCCACCTCATCGTCGCCGGAAGCCGGCACGCGCCGGTGATAATCAGCCAAGGTACGCACCTGTTCGACGGTCTCAGCCAGGGTGGAGACGGGGCGGATGATGGTCCGGTGCAGTGCCGTCCGCAGCCCGAGGGTGACGGACACCAGCAGAACGAACACCCCCATAGCGAACAGAAACAGCATGTTTCTCGTCTGGCGGTTGAATTCATCCAGATTCATGACGAGGTGCAGATGCGCGTCGTCTTGCAGGAGTTCCTGAAACTCCGCGTTGTTCTCGTACAGGTACACCCCGTCGCCTTGGAACGGCTGGAAGGTGACCCTCGCGCCACGGTGGTAGTCGGCAAGCAGCCGTCCGTCACGCAACACGAGTGCCGCACCCAGCACCTGCGGATTGGACCGCAGCGTGGCCAGTATTTCTTGAGCCCGTACCGGGTCCTCGAAGGCCACCGCAGCCTCCGCGCCGACGGAAACCAGCTGCGCATAGGGCCCCATGGTCTGCCGGGCGCGACCTTCCAGAGAGAGCCGCCCGAAGAGCGCCAGCGCCACGGCTGCCACGGCAAAGGCGAGCAGTGTCGTTCCCCACAACGCGAGCGCCAGCTTTTTGTGTATGCTCATGCGTTGTCCCCGGATCATCTGCGCCTCCGCGTCGTACCGTTCTCCACTACTTCATAGATGACTTCCAGCATCTTGGTCTGAATCTTCAACGAAACGGAGCGCGCCTGGTCAAGGTTGATGCTCATTTCCACCCGGTCTGAAACCTGAAAGCGGACGATTCCCCCCTCCTTCAGGAAATCGGGCGCATCTCCCACCGTCAGGACTGGCCGCTTCTCCAGCACGGCAAGGGCCGCGCGGCGTTTCGCGGCGTCTTTGTAGGCCACAAAAACGATCTGGCAGGGAGGCAGATTATCCAGGGCATCCGCGCGGATGATCTCAAACGTGCGCCCCTGTTCCGTGCGCCCTTGGAGGGTCTTCTCCAGGTTCTCGCCAAAAGGGTCACTCCCCAGGACGCAGATGCGCCAGGGAGAACGGTCGCTGGTGAAGGCAGGTGCCGGCCAGGTCACGTAGCGGGCAAAATTGCGCAGGAAGGCCGCTTTCACCTTGTTGGGAGCTGCCGTCACCACCTGTCCCGCGGCGGAGCCGGGCAGATGCGACAAAAGGAACAGCAGGGAGATGAAAAGGGCCCAGCGACCGCCACGGCGCAGGAATCGTGCGCGCATCTGCAACTGTGATCTGTTGGAACAGTGCATGGTCATCATTGATCCGTCCTTGACTGCAAAACTCCGCCAGCCCCTTGAGGCCCTGGCTTGGCAGAGGGAGTTCTTGCTCCTTCCCCCGGCATCCCCCGAAAACGGCCCCTCAAAACCTGGCCTTCAGCGTAAGCAGTGCCTCGCGCGGGCGGGACCGCGTGCTTTGCGAGGGGCGGTACAGTTCGTCGGTGAGGTTCTTGCCCAAAAGTTCAAGGGTCAGCGGATGACGTCCCCATTCCCACGAGTAGCCGACCGTCGCGTTCACCAGCGTGTAGGTCTGATACGCGGACTCGGGGGTGTCGGGCAGGAGCGTCTGGTGGTACACGAAGTTGACGCCGCCGCCGACATGGACGCCCTTGAGGGTGCCCTGGGTGAAGTTGTAGCGCGTCCAGAGATTGGCCAGGTGCGGCGCGCTCATCTGCAGGGGCGCATTGTGAAACCGGCTCACCTGCTTGTAATTCGCCTGTCCGGCGGCATCGAGCGTGGCCGGATTCTGGGCGAGGACGGCGGCATCGTTGCCGCTGAACTCGGTGATCCGAGCGTACATGTAACTGTAGGAGAGATACAGCTGCCAGTTGTCGGTCACGGTGATCGTGGTGTCCAGCTCGACGCCGCGTGAGCGCTGCTCGCCGCTTTGGACGTTGTAGATAATGACCGAGCCCGAGGAGTTTGTGGAGGAAAGGTCGTTGACGATGTTCTCGTTGCGGATGTCGAAATAGGTAAGCGTGCCGGAAATCCGTCCGTCCAACAGGTCGGACTTCACGCCGATATCGTAACCCCGCCCCTTGGTTGCCTTGGCGGGCGAGGTGGTGCCGTCCGTATTGGTGAGGAGGGTCGTGCCAGGGACAAAGGACTCGGCGTAGGAGGCGAACAGCGACAGCCCGGGCGTAGGCTTGTAGAGCACCCCGTATTGTGGGGTGACCATGCTCTGGGAGGTTTTGGGTTGGGATTGGCCGGTCAGGTCGTTGGTAAACTGGCTTTCAGTCGCGGTCAGGCGCAGACCGGCAAGCAGGAGCAGCCGGTCGTCAAAAAAGCCGAAGGTCGTGCCGCCGTAGACCGACTTGTCCACGTAGCTGGTGGTCGCTGCCGCGGCGTTCGCGGTTAACGCGGAAAGCGGAACCGTGGCGTCACGGTTCCAGGTGGAGGGATCGCGCAGATCCCAAAGCGGCAAAGGCGATGCTGTGGGGTTGCTGCCGAGCGTCGGGTCGTTGGGAGCCTGGGAGGCCCGCACCTTGAAACTGCGGTCGATATACTGCGCGCCGAGGAGCAGGCGCAGGCTGGCGTAATCGGTGGCGTACTTGCCGACGGCTTGCAGCTCGCCGGTGTCGCCCCTGTTGGTGTAGGTCTGGTGCCTGACGCGGCGCCCCTGCATGAACGTGCTGTTGTCCGCCATGCCGAAATTGCCGGAGAAGAGAGCGTCGATTTCGTAGTCCACGTGGGAATAGCTGGTACGCAGGTTCCAGTGATCGCCGACTGCGAAGTCGATCCAAGCGCTCAGGGCGTTGGTCTCGCTGCGGCGATAATCGGAATAGGACATGCTGTTCCAGGTGTCCGGCAGACCGGGCACATCGACACCCGACAGATTAGGATCGGACGCAGTCGGCACAACCCCGGCCTGGGTGTTGTAGCCCGGTTTCTGCATGAGTTGCGGCGTCTCCAACTTGTAGAAGTTCTCGTACTTGAGCGAAACGCTCACGCGGTTGGTGGGCTGCCAGAGCAGGGATGGTGCAATGTCCCGAGAGTAGGCGTCGTAGGGTTGCCAGTAGTGCACGTCCTGGTCGTAGGAGGTGGCAAGCCGGTAAAAGAGCTTTTTCGATGCCGGGCCGGTCACGTCGGCGTCGAAACGGTATTGGCCATAGGAGCCCCAGGTGGCGTCGGCGGTGGCGGCAAACTTCGGCTGCGGGCTTTTGGTGATGATATTGACGATGCCGCCGGGCGCGACCTGACCGTAGAGGAACGAGGCGGGGCCCTTGACCACCTCCAGGCGGGAGATATTGGTGAAGTCGAAAATAGAGGGGCCGTGGAAGCCGTCGCGCAGGATCTGGACGCTCCCGGGGGTGGTGCCGACTGCAAAGCCGCGGATGGCGAGGTTGGCGTTCCCCTCGTTGAAGTCGTTACTGCGGTAGGTGACACCCGGGGAGTAGCGCACGACGTCGAAGATATTCACCGGCTTCTGGTCTTGGATGAAGGAATTGGTGAAGGCCTGGATGGCGAAGGGAAGATCCCGGATCGGCGCGTCGAAGCGGGAGCCGGATATGGAGTTTGACGCCCGGTAGCCGCTGTCCAGGTCGGTGGAGACGTCGAAGGGGGAGACCCTCACCTCCGCCAGTTCCCCGATGTCCATGTCGGCCACGTCTGTTTTGGTTGCATCGTCTGCGGTTTCAGCGGCCCTGGCTGTGGAGGTGAATATCGGCAGACTTAGCAGCCATAGGAAAAGCACAACGATAAACGGTTGCGTTTTCATGATTGTCCCCTTGAGGCCTCCAACTGTGTTGTGTAAAGTCACAGAGCAGGTATTTCTGATCGACGTTCCGTTCGTGCATCGCCATCTTTGGCAGAGACAGGACCCTTCTCGTGTCACTGATGCATCATTTCCGACTGAAGCGCTCGCCTGACACCCATGTTGCTTTTGAGAGCCGTTTTCTTTCCCTCTGAGGATCTCTTCGGGAGTGCTGTGTAATGACTTGAGGAGTGTGTCGATGGCTGCATCTAATTCAGTGAATTGGGGGGTAAGTCCCGTAAGGTAGTTTGTTGTACCCCACCCTGACGCTGTAGTCAATGACACGAACGGACTGGCGAAATAACAAATCGAATCCGCTGGATACTGGCGTGGGGATCGCTACAAAGAAAAACGAGTTTAAAGCGAGGGTGTTCTGGCGAGGGCTTAAAACAAGGATAGGTATAAAGCCGTTTTCCGGTTTAGTATCCCGTTAGGGACAAGTCCATGTTTGCCTTGGAAATCCACCAGGGCGAGTTCTGTTCTCTTCCCGAACCGGCCGTCGGGGACTAGATTGTATTGACGGCAGATTAATGCACTTTGGAGTTGCGCTACGTACAGCCCTTTATCTCCTCTGCTACATATAAACGCAGTGGTTCCAGGACGTGGTGAACCACCTGCTGTGACTGAGTGTCTTTGCAGGAAATTTTCTCGCTGACGCGCAGATTTTGCCCCAAAAAGTCCACTTTTTTGCCACGATACAGGCCTTTCATAACTTACCTCAAAATGCATGGAGTCTTCTTTGCGGAATCTTGCTCCCCAATACCAGCCATGCTTGTTGAAGATAGGGGCAAGTACCCCAAGGGCATATTGAGTGAGATTGTCACCACGGATGTCTAGCATCCCATCAATCTTAAGATCAATCGCAGCTCCCCAGGCATGGTTGCTCAAAAGATGCTGGCTGCCGACAACCCGGCGAACTGAGGACATGCCAGCGGTCCCAAGCGCAGAGTAAATCGCAGCGACCTGCTCCTCGACATCCTTTAACACGAGCTTCAGACTATCAATTGCAACCGACAGCCCTCGTATCTTAAAACAGCCGAGATCGCAAGCCCTGTGCATCTGCTCAAGCTCAACATTGTCAAGGCCCTTGTCATAAGTACTATAATCCATTCTCTTTCTAGGCTCCCCCAAAATACTCCGCATAAATGCATTGATGGGCGAGGTCAAGCCTTCATTGACACCAGATGGGACCTCGGTCAATCTTGAAAAATTCAATTTGGGATTGTTTTCCCTAGCGTCCATGGATTTCACCATTTACCTGAAAATATGGATTGGCGAGGTAGCTCTTCAACGCACCTCTCGGGAATGGCTGCTAGTGTGTTAGCCTCTTGGATAGTCCCCGTCGTCCCGCAAAAACGGGCGACATCGCCGATGAGGCTCACGACATAGTATCCATCGACATGGTCAGTACTCGCAGGGACTTGAGCCGTGATTTTAAAAATGACCGAAACTGCACCGGAACCATCCTTAAGCCAGATGAGCTGATCAGAACCAACGTTCGGGAACTCACCAATGCTCTCGTAAACGACCTTTCTTTCGGTGCTCCAATGATATGAGCCAAATACGAGGTCAATCCACGACCTTTCATCGGTAGAAACCAGGTAAGGCTGCCACCCGGCCAGTGATGGGCACTTAAGAGCTGAGGTACCCGCAGCCGCAAAGTGGGCAGACACACCTTTCGGTAAATTTTGAGTGCAGCTTGCTTCTTTAATTGTGGTGATTCTGCTTGTGAGGCGAGACCTGATCGGGACTTTAAGAAGGGGCGAGTCGCTGGCGTGGCTAAACGCGTCAGAAGTTACCAACCAAGCTGCAAACATGATTAAAGCGATAACAAAGAATCTCAGGATAAACATTATGGGCTCCCCCGTGCGAACCCTCCGTACTGGCTATGGTTGCTGTTGGCGTACGTCAAAGTGTTTCAGACCTCAGCCCCGTCGATATTTGTGACCGTTGGCAAATTGTAATGTGTCCTAGAGGGAGTGCAAATCAGCGGACAGGCAGTTCGCGGGTCTCAGGCATGGCCCCCTCCTCAAAACCTGTATCAGCAACCCAAGCTCCCTTTGCATGGAACCCAGGCTCCTACAGCTTTTTTAGGAAACGGAGTAACATCAAGGAGACGGAAATGGCTTTGATGCGACGCACCCGTCGCACTTATAATGGCCCCAAATGGGAAGAATGTTAAGAAACCCACGACAAAGAGGAATCCGACCATGACAAAACACAGACATCAGCACGGCGGCAAGGTCAACAGAACCGACAAGGAAGGGTCATTCAGCAAGGCAGGCGTTGATATGACCCCGGGGCGTGCCTCCTCCGAAGGCCCTCCGATTGAGTCTCCTTCGCATGAACGCTGGGAACAGCACACGGCTGATCGCGATCCTGCTGAAGGACCAGACATGACTGAATAACAGCCAGACCAACGCTAGTAGGATCTGAAACAAGCCATGGCGAGCCAGTCGGGAGTCGCCGCCCATGACAGAAAACAGCACAGCCTCCGGCAAAGTCGGGGGCTTCTTTGTGTTTGGCGTTCGGTTCGCTGTTGGTGACCCTCCAGGTGCGACCCCGAGGTGCAATCTTGCATAAACTCGCATGAGCCGGGGGGCAAACCTTGATTCGTGAGAGGCTCTTTGCCATGGTTGTCGTATATAAAATCGGACCCGAAGGTGATCCCGCGGTGTCGGGAACTTTTACAGTTGGACCACCCGTTTTGTGTCGGGAATTCTTACAACCTCCTCTATATGACTTGGCTGGAGGGGGACTTTCCTGCTGACCGGAGCAGCTCTCCGGCTTGCCGGACCAAAGACAGGTCGAGTTATTCACGAGGCGATCAGGCGGAGTGATGGCCGTTATCCGCATAGAATCAACCCTTTCCATCCGTCAGGCGGGGCAGATCCCTCCGGCTGGCGGCAGAAAGCGCTCCGGCGACGGGATCGGGCGATTACCTTGGCACCGAATATGCTAGCTTTCATGTAAATGGCGATAATCCGTCACGCCCACTGCAGCTCGATCACTCGGAGGGAGAGTCTATGAAGTGCTCAGTAAGTCAGCTTGTCTTGGCAGCCGCGATGACCATCGTCCTGCTGGGGGGTGCGACAATCAGCTACGCCAAGCCGGTTACGGTTTCCAGCTACGACATGCCCAACGGCTACGGGGTCTCGGTGGGAGGAGAATACAACTACTGGGATGCGGGCTATACCGGCAGCGGCGACAAAAATACAGATGGCGCGTTCCTAAGCGGCGGGGTGGGGAAACTCACCGATGGCGTGGTCGCGACGAAAAGCTGGGAGTACAATGACGCCTCGGGGCTCGCGCACACCGACCAGAATCTGCTCGGCACGGGTCCCTACGTCGGCTGGACCTGGGGCGACCCGACTCTCACCTTCCATTTCGCCGATCTGGTCAACATCAACAGCATAACCTTCTACGTCGATAATCCCGGCTTGGACAGGTACGGCAAACCCCGCGGGGGCGTCGCCGCTCCCAAGGGTTTCACCATCGGCGGGCACTTTTACGCGGCCGACAGCCCTTCTCCCGGGATAGGTCCGCTGGCGATCACACTTTCCGACCTGGCGCTGGACGACCTCAAGGACCTGACGCTCACCATCAACCGCAACCTGTCCCCCGACACCTTCTGGGTTTTTGTGAGCGAAGTGACCTTCGATGACGGACAGAATCCCGCTCCGGTCCCCGAACCTTCCTCCTTCCTCTTGATGGGGGCCGGGATCTTCGGGATGGCACTCTGGAGACGCAGGAGCAAGGGGTAGTGGGGAAGAGAAAAAGGTAGGATCACCTGGAAGGGGGCGCTTGGTCGCCCCCTTTTTCGTATCTGCGGTACTCTGCGAGGAGTTCCAATGCGGCGGGGCCCCCTTCGGCCGACATGTAGTCGGGAACGGAGAAGGCATTGATCCCTGCGGAGGAATACCGGGCCGCCAGCTGAAGCTGCCCGCTTACGCGCGACATGGGGGCGGGCACCGCCCGAAACGGGCTCTCCGAGACAGTCGTGAACAGTTCCACGACCACCTGGAGTCCCCTGGCCCGGGCCCTCGCGGCGCTGCCGGCTGCTTCGAGATAGAGTGGGAGGAGCTCGCGGGGGAGCCTGCGTTCCCCCGCCCCGTCCTGAAACAGCAGCAGGTCCAGCGAGCTTCCTGCCAAAAGGTCGTCCCAGAACTCCCGGTAGCTCTCGGGGTCCATCCGCGCGGCACAAAAACAGGAGAGGAGGATCTTGCCGCGTGGATCGAGCCTCTTGAGGTAACCGGTGAGCTCACCCAGATGGCGGCGCAATACCTCCCGGGACTTCGGGGCGCGCCA